>Ga0206889_1102_pt1 | contig 9770 bp, 5 predicted proteins | sample Alteio_BWOrgHeat_57_FD_153245 | JGI IMG/M metagenome (GOLD analysis project Ga0206889, IMG submission 153245) | Enriched cells from forest soil in Barre Woods Harvard Forest LTER site, Petersham, Massachusetts, United States - Alteio_BWOrgHeat_Nextera5 ... | reverse complement strand
ATTGAAACTATTCTTCATCGGATGATTTTTTATATTCTAAATATTCACATCTGATTTTAGTGTCTTCATTACATAGAAAATTTTTATAAAAAAATTCATCTTCTTCAAGTTGTAGGAGTATATCAGAAGGTAAATACTCTTTTAATTTTGTTTCGTAGAGTTCCGAGTATCCGTTTTTAAAATTGTAAAGAATTGTAGCTATAATTGTAATGGCCGCTAAATTTGAATTTTTATCAGGATTTTTATTGAGGATTTTTATATATAAAAGAATATTTTCTATGACCATATCAATCTCTTGAAGCTCTAACAAAGCATTTTGGAGACAGCTCCATTTATGGATCATGCGTTTAAAATCATCCGGTTTAGAGAGAAAGTTAAATATGGTTCCTTTTAAAAGTAAAGACATAATCAATCTGTTGAATTGTTTTTTTTTTCGGGTCCTAGGATAATATCAGAAGAGGTACCGGAATTTTCGTTTGTTTTATATTGGAAGATTAAATTATTCATAATATGGAAGAGAAATTCTATATAACAGTCCTTGCATTTTATAAAAAAAATATTTTGTAATGATTTGAGGGTAGTGTATGGAGGCTTATTAATTTTATTCACAATATTAAAAAGTATTTTGGATAGTACGTCATAGACAAATTCATTTTGATCATTAAAATAACTTTCTTCATTGAATGTTTTTAAAATTGTTTCGAATAGATAAAAGAAATATTCACTATCTTTATTGAATAATAATTCTGCATGAAAATTAAGAAGAGTTAACTTTTCAAATTTAACGGAATTGTAATTATAATTTTTAAGAATAATGAATTTTTGTTTGAAAAATTTGAGGGCTATATCATTATCGGTACTAAAATATTTTCCTTTTATAGGGATAAGAAGTTCCATTAAAATTTCATTAAAATGGTTTTTTGTTTGTGCTATAAGCTGTTTTTCATATAGTTCTTTAGCATATTCTTTATATTTTTTATAAAGTTCAGGGTTGGAACAAACAGAACCATACGAAAAAAATATGAAAATCACATCTGAAAATTTTTTTGAATCATAATTTGGATGATAGGTTAAAAAATCTTTTAAACAGTTGAATAGTAAAGTTATACGATATTCCTCTAAAGAATCAACGTTTGTATAAAGACATTTCATGAATACAACAACTTGATTAAGATAAAAATTCAGCTCTTTTTTTGCTTTAGGAGAATCCCCAAAATTGACATTTATTTTAATTAAAGAAGAAAAATTATTGTCCGGATCCGATTTTTCGATGTCTGCAATTTGCTTTTGAGGCCTTGTATTTGCTCCCAATTGTTTTCTTAAATAGAAAAAATAATTTTTTATAGGTTCTGCATCGTCGGGATTACCATTATTTTTTTGCAGGAATACATAAAGACAGATTAAATGCATTAGAGATTCTTTTTTGAAAAATTTGGTTTCTTTCAGGAATAAGAGACATTTACTCACATGATTACATGTTTCTACCCTTTCGAAAGATTGAACCAGGTAATTGTTTTTCTGAGCATATTTGATAAAGGCCAAATTCAAGTCATTAAAGGTTTCTTCGCCGATCATGTTTTTTATTTTTATTAATTGTATAAATTGAATTCCACCGAATTTTTTTTCTTCTAATAATTGTAAAAAAACCTTCTTAAAATAGGTTTGAAAAAAGTGATCCGGAATTTTTCGGACAAATGCCGGGAAGTCGGAATTTGCGGAAGATTGTTTATTTCCGAATTTTAAGTTTGAACGTTCCTGACTACCGGTTTGTTCGTTATTTAATAAGTGTAGGATTACTGTGTGTTCGAGATCCGGAAAAATTTTAAGTTTGCTGAGGTTAAACAGTAAATATAAAGGGTCGATTTTTTCCGGTGCGAAATCCATATATTTGCGAATAACTCTGCTGAAGGATAACCGGATCACTCTTATTTCGTGGGGAGTCAAATGCTTATACTTATCTATAAATGAATGAAAGACATTATACAATAATTCAATCTGTGTCGGATCTATGCTGATTAGTAACTGTTCTAAATGTAGTAATAGTCTTTCATATAATTGAACAGAACGTATTTTTTCCCCTTTGAAAATCAATTTAGGATCAAAATTTTCTAAATTTGCCTGTTGTTCCCTGAGCTCTGTATTTTCGTTTGCGTTGATGATTTCTTGGATTAAAAGACGCAAGTTGAGCATCATATTAAAAATTGTTATCTTTTCCGATGAAGAAGATGTCGAGGTAGAGTTCAGAATGTAATTTAGGACTTCGCCCGTATTGATAATGTATAAGCTTAGAGAAGAAGGTTGGGTGTTTTTATAAAAAACTCCTTCGCGATATAGATAGTCTAAAATTTCTTTAGGTAGAAGTTTTGCTATATAAAGAGTTAGATTTTTTGACAGAAAAATCGGATGAATCCTTTTGTTGAATTCATTGAGGGGGAAAGGTTCATTTTTTATGAAGTCCCATATCCTGAATGTGAGAGTATGCGCGGAATCTTTTGCGTTTAGAGAAAGAAAATCTTTCCAATAAGAAAGGTATTCTACATTCGGTTGCATTTTTAAAAGGGTGAAAAGAGTTTGGTTGGATTCCGGGTTGTCGGGTTGCTGAAAAAAATACGTAAGAAATTTTGTATATAGATCTTTAGATTGATGATTTTCTAATTTTTGAAAAGCGGAAAAATATATTGCCACACCGGTTTGGTAGTCATTTCTTTGTATGTATAGAGAGATTAGCTCATAATGTGTTTTACTGAGTTGTTCATTTTCCGGATTTATATAAGGCAAAAGGGCTCTACAAAGATCCGGCTGATCATGAGAGCAAAAGAAATTTGCCCATTGAATTATTTGCTTTTCCTGTATAGCGAAATGGCTTTGCAGTAGGGAGACTGCTTTAAAAAAATTGTCGGCTTGTTCCGAATTTTTCCCGGATAATACTTTTTCGGTAAAAATAATAAGAATTTTATATAATTTATCTAAAAATTCAGGCTCAGGTTTTTTTTGTAAGATTTTTTCAATCGGATTTAAGAGAATACTCGTGATTTCCGGTGAATGCCTGTTTATGAATTCTGATTCTAAAAAAGTGATCACCTCTTTTTTGTCTTCGTCATACGATTCTTCCGGAAAAAAGTTTTCGATAATTTTGAGAATATCGATGGGAGAAGAGTTTATATGATGATTCAATCCGTGTGTGATGAGGAGAGTTTTATTTTTTTCAAGGCCGGAAAGTGTTTTGGGGCAGAAAGTGATTTTATTATTTATGCAGTGTAAAATAAAGCTTATAACCGATGCTAATGCATCGATGTGTAGAGGATTTTTTTTATTGAATTTTTTAAAAAGGTATTCCTGTAAATATCCGGCAAATTTTTCTATCGCTGTGAGAATATTCGGTGAGGAATAGTTTTTTGCTTTTTCAAGAATTGCAATAGAATTTTTAAAAAAAAAGACCTTTTTTTGCTCAAAAAGAGGGAGCAAATTTTTATTGGTAATCAGATTCAACAAGGCTTTTAAAGGCCAAAGTTTTTTTTCTGAAAATTCGGTGAGAAGACTTTTTACTATTATCGATCCACAAGTTTTTAGATATGGGTGTACCTCGAGAGAGTTATATTTTAAAAATCCTTCAAAAATTCGGACATGTTCCTCTTCCGGATGAAATTTTTTTTTAGTTATTTGTCCGGTAAATCGTACTGTTTCAAAAAAGAATCCGGGAATTGTAGAGATGATTTCATGAGGATACCGGTCAAGAAATCGAATTAGATTAGAGTTGATTTTCCCGTCTATAAATTTTTTCAGATAATTTTCTAAGATTTCATTGAATTTTTTTTTCGAATTTTGTTTTAAAAAATTCGGATTGATAAGAAAGAATAAATCGTTTTTATTACAATTGTATTTTGTTTCTTCACAAAAAATAAGATATCGATAAAAAAGTGCTGAGGTGTATTTATCGATCGGTTGTTTTTTAAAAATGTTTGTATTATTTGACCAAATTTTATGAGCTGCCGGATCTTTGAATAATATTCCTGATCTAAAAAAAAGGAAGGTCAATTTTTCATAAGTTTCCGGAGGTACTTTGGATTGTTTATGTTTCGTATATTCAACTAACGTATTGAGAAGTTCGGAAAAATGCGGTTTTTTATCTACATGTCCGAATTGTCTTATAAAAAGTCCGGTAGGCTCCAAAACGGAAATACAATCCGCATTGAAATTGTTTTGAAAAAAAACCTGTAAAAAAGCAAACATTTTTTCAGAAAAAGTATCGATTTGTTTCGATTCAAGATACCGGTTTAAAAGTAGTGAGATACAGTCGAGTTTTTCGGAAATCGGACTCCGATCGGGATAAAGATCTTCATCAAAAATTTTGAAAATTAATTCAGGATATTTCTTTAGGGCAATTTTTGTGAATTCTTCATAGGATTTTTTAGGGAGCCGGTTGAAAATTTCAGCTGCTTTTATCGCTAATTTCTCTTCGCCGGACTGCAGGAGGATAAGTGACCACTCATGAAGAAATAAGTCTTTATTTATTTCTTTGACGGTATGGAATAGACCGGGAGGAAAAGAATCGATTTTTTTTTGAAAACGCAATTCATAAATTTGGAAGGCTATGTTCAATAGATTTTCACGTACCCCATCGCTTTCAGGAACTAAAAAAAGTAGTTCCGCAATATCGGCTAAAAATAAAATACTCAAATCTTCAGTATCGGATCTCTCTAAGAGCATGTGAAGTTGTTCCAAAATACTCAGGTAAGAGAATTCCGAATCTCCGGTCAGATAAGAAATTAAAAGATTGTATAGCCCTTCCGGACTATTTTCTGTAGGCACTTTAGTCGGATTTTCTAAAATGGAAAAAAAATAATTTTTCTCTAAACCGGTTAGTGAATTGACTATAGAATGAAATTTTTCGGGTAATCCGGATTGAAAATATTCCTGAGAACAAAAAATGTCGGGAGTGATGAGGAAGGAGTAATTTTTGTTTATTTCATTGATTTCTATAAACCACAGGGGCTTTTTGCAATGGGTTCTTGTATTTAATTCAAGTAAGTTATTTTTATATTTTATTGACACTTCGGTCATGAGCGCAAGAAACAAGGCAACTGCTTCAAAGGGGATTTCAGGATCGGTCATGAGAGAGTAAAATGTCGAAATAAAAGAGTGGTCTTTATAGTATGTCGAATCTCGTAGAAGCAGCCGGATAATTTTTATCCGAATATATGTGAATTCCGATTCGGAAAGATGTTTCTGTAAAATAAACAGAAAATTATAAGAAAGAAATAAAAGAGAGACGGTATCTTTAAAATGATTGTTTCTTACCGATTCGAGGGCGAGCGATATTTCCTGAAAAAAAATCTGATTTGAATTGAAATAATATTTTTTGAAATTTTCTACAAATATGACTTCCAATTCAGGTTTAAGACATACAAATCCTCTTGTAAGATAAGAAATATAATTGGGAAAGAGCATATGATTGCATGTATCCGGATTTTCAATGTCTATAATCATACATAAAAGGTGAATAATCGCTTTTTGAGGACAATTTTCGTAGGAATATATTTCGGGTCGGGAATATTTTTGAAAAAGGGGCAACAAGGGTATGTATAAAGAATTGCATGTAAATAAACAATCCCTTCCTAAATGCTCCACGAATGAAAGTTCGGTGTTTTTATCGTCTTTTGTCGCTATAATCATATAGTGAGTATTTGTTCCGGAATCATAAATATACTTCTTTTTCGTTAATTCACATTGACAATCACAGGAAATATAATCGGTGTACATGCCTGAAATTTTTTTTAAATCAGCTTCTAAAACTCTCGGAAGGATGTATTTGATATCCATATCGTTGGGAGTTTCCTGCATTTTATACGAAAGTTTTTCATTCGGACTATACCAACCTGAGATCCGGGCATTGTGTAGGAATCGGTAGAAAAAAGTAGGGGAAAGCCTATAAAAAACCTCTCCCCCTGCCAAATCTATGCTTTTACAAGGCAATTCGGAATTTTGACGTAAATAGGAGAATGCATCCCCTAAATTATACATATTCCCGGATATATCAAGGGTATGTATCTCTGTAAGGATAAATCGAATATTTTTTCTTTCTTCCCGATTCAAAGGAGGGAGTTTTATCTCCCGCCCTTTGTCGGTCAATGTGCCCGACTCATCGAGGAAGTCTTTTTTTATAAAGACGTTTTTTAATCGTTCAGCTTTCAGGCGTTTATCTTGAGGAAGAATTAAAAAATCGGGAGGAAGCTCTTGAAGGCGAAGAACAACCGGCTCCGGTTCGGTAAGCTGCTCTTCTGGTAAAAATGTGATCAAATTTTGACTCACGGAAGTAACGTCTGCCGTCATACTTCTCTCCTTTAAAAAAATAGAAAAGATCAGTTTAAAGAATTCAAAAAAAATAAAAAACTTAATTTATAATAGGCAAAGAATCTGATTTTGCAAGATTCTAAAGGTGATCCTCTTTAAAGATCAATATTTTTTTGGATAGTACTTCATCTCTGCTAATTGGTATATCGGCATGAGAGCATTGCTATCTATAAAAATAAATCATTTTTTAGTTCTTCTTAAAAAAAAGATACTTTATAAAAAAATAAAGCATTATAAATTTTTTTTGAGGTTATATGGCGGGAAAAAACGGATTGATTGTCATCACAGGTTGTAGCGGAAGAATAGGATTGAGGCTCATAGAGCAGTTGAAGGAGAATTATCAAATCGTCGGATTTGACGTAGTTCCTCCGAAGAAATTTTCCGAATCCGTAGATTTCCAAAGGATAGATCTTTCATCGGATGCGAGTGTAAAAGAAGGATTTACGTATATAGCCGGAAAATACGGTAAACACATCGATGCTTTCATCCATTTAGCTGCCTATTATAGTTTTTCCAAGGGAGAGCCTGAAAAATATGATAACATTACCGTCAGAGGGACAGGACGTCTGATTGAAAATTTACAAAGCTTTATATGCGAACAATTTATTTTTTCGAGTACGCAACTTGTCCAAAAAACATGCGAACCCGGAGAAAAGGTAAACGAAAACTCTCCGCTAGATGCTAAATGGGATTATCCGCGATCAAAAATTGAAACGGAAAAATTACTGCATGAGAAAAGAGGAAATATTCCGGTGGTCATCCTTCGCATTGCCGGCTGCTATGATGATCAATGCAGCTCTATTCCTATTTCAAATCAAATTCAACGCATCTACGAAAAACAACTGATCGCACACTTGTTTCCCGGAGATACTTCTCACGGTCAGCCTTTCCTTCATTTTGATGATTTAATCGATGCTTTTCTCCTTTGCGTGAACAAAAGAAAAGAGCTACCTCCTGAAGTGACTTTATTGATAGGCGAGGGGAAAACGTACGGATATGGTGAAATCGACAACGCTATCAGCGTAGAATTATTCGGAAAAGAAATATCCCATATCAGAATTCCGAAATGGTTTGCTAAAATAGGGGCTTGGACACAAAATCATGCGCCGTTTATGGAGAAATCTTTTGTGCAGCCTTGGATGGTGGATCTTGCCGATGACAATTGTGCCATCGACATCACGAAAGCGAAAACGGTGCTGGGTTGGGTGCCGAAACATGATGTACTTGCAACAATACCGAAAATGATCGCGTTTCTTAAAAAAGATCCTGAAGGATTTTATGCACTAAACGGATTGAAATATCCGTGCGCGAAAAAATAAGAAGTTAGCTATATGCCGGAAACATTACTGCAAAAACACTATAAATATCTTTGGACCCGATTTGTCATTATGGCTGTGGGCATCTGGTTGATGGTGACTCCGGTCACGTTTAACCAGCACTTGCTGTGGACAAATTTGAACGATATCATTCTGGGTATTCTTTTGATTATACTCGGAATGCTATCGCTCTCTCCTACAAGATTATGGGCCCCCTTTGCAGTAGCGGGTTTGGGCGTATGGCTACAATTTGCCCCCCTTATTTTTTGGGCTCCGACAGCGGTAAATTATTTAAATGATACAAGTTGCGGAGCAATAGTCATCCTCCTGTCGATCATCATTCCCGGTACTCCGGGAGGTAAAGAACCTCTCGGCAACGAAATCCCTCCCGGTTGGTCATACAATCCGTCCTCGTGGAGCCAAAGACTCCCTGTCATCGCCATGGCCTTTTTTGCATGGATGTCGGCGAGATATATGGCTGCGTATCAGTTAGGGTATATTGATCATATATGGGATCCTGTTTTTCATAACGGAACTTTGCGGGTCATCACCTCCGATCTGTCTAAAAGCTTCCCTATTTCCGACGCCGGTCTCGGAGCGTTAATTTATACAATGGAAGTATTGATGGGATTTAAAGGAAGGACCCGCCGTTGGTATACTATGCCGTGGATGGTTCTCCTTTTCGGTATTATGGTGATTCCTGCAGGATTTGTAAGCATTCTTTTGATCATGCTGCAACCTTTGATTGTCGGTTACTGGTGTTTTTGGTGTTTATTTACGGCGGTCTGTATGTTGGTTATGATCGCTTTATCTATCGATGAGGTGATTGCCGTTCTTCTTTTTCTTGCCGATGTGAAAAAAAATAAAGGTCCTTTTTGGAAAATTTTTTGGAAAGGGGGCGAGCAGGTTCCTTATCCGGAAATCCCTTATAAACATGAAACAATACTGCATTCTTTTTATGAGATGAAAGCAGGAGTTACTTTTCCTTGGAATCTAATCGTTTCGGTTTTGTTGGGAGGAATCCTTATGTTCGGACCCTCTTCTTTATCACCACTCTTTAGCGATATAGATCATGTGGTCGGAGCTCTGGTCGCAACGATTGCATTTATTGCCATGGCAGAACCGGCGAGAGCTTTCCGTTTCGTCAATATTCCTTTAGCAATAATAATCCTTGTTTGTTCGTTTGTATTCCGAGAGTATTTTCTGTTTCATTTTTTTTGGAGTTTGATCCTCATTGCCGTTTGCTTGTCTAGAGGAAAAATTCTTCAGAAATATGGAAATTGGGATCGATTTATTTTTTAATTTGGTTTCCGTCTCATGACTAAAAGTAAGGATTATTTTCTTGTCGACGGTATGGATATCGATTCCGAAGAGGCTAAACAATTGGCCTACTACGGAAGGCAGGAAATTGAAATGGCAGAAAAAGAGATGCCGGGTCTTATGACCATCAGGAAAGAATTCGAAAAGACTAAACCGTTAACAGGTGCCCGCATTGCAGGCTGTCTCCATATGACAGTGCAAACCGCTGTCCTTATTGAAACTTTAATCGCTTTGGGTGCTAAAATTCGATGGTCTTCCTGCAATATTTATTCTACACAAAATCAGGCTGCAGCCGCCGTTGTGCAAACAGGAGTGCCTGTATTTGCCAAAAAAGGGATGACTTTACAGGAATATGAGTGGTGTATCGAACAAACCGTCATGTTCGGAAAAGAACCTCTCAATATGATTTTGGATGACGGAGGAGATCTTACCGATTATGTGCATGGGAAGCCGGAATTGATCAGGCACGTAAAGGGAATTTCCGAAGAGACGACTACGGGGGTGAAAAATTTATTGTTCCGATTGAAAAAAGGGACTCTGGGCGCCCCTGCCATGAATGTAAATGATTCGGTAACGAAATCCAAATTTGATAATTTTTACGGATGCCATGAATCTATGATTGACGGAATCAAAAGCGCGACCAACGTCATGATTGCGGGGAAAGTAGCGGTGATTGCCGGATACGGGGATGTGGGAAAAGGCTGTGCGGCTCCATGAAGAGTTACGGAGCAAGGGTACTGATTACGGAAATAGATCCCATATGCGCCTATCAGGCTTCTCTTA
>Ga0206889_1100_pt1 | contig 9966 bp, 8 predicted proteins | sample Alteio_BWOrgHeat_57_FD_153245 | JGI IMG/M metagenome (GOLD analysis project Ga0206889, IMG submission 153245) | Enriched cells from forest soil in Barre Woods Harvard Forest LTER site, Petersham, Massachusetts, United States - Alteio_BWOrgHeat_Nextera5 ... | reverse complement strand
TCAGCGAAGCAGGAGCCTGCGATGGCCCCGAGCCAATCTCAACTATTTTTGAGATGCCGCGGTCATTGACGATCTGCTCCAATTCCGGAACATTAGCAGCAAAAGCTAGACTTCTAGTTCCCGCGGAGCCAAACACAACTAACGTCGATGCTCGCTCGCCGTAAGTCTTCAGATCTTCGGCGTTTATTTCCCCGGTCGTGCTCGGGACCGGCAGTACCTCAACGTCAGCGGCATCAGCGCCCAGTTGACATACAAGCCTGTCTTTATGCGCTTCGCAATTTGTCAAGAGACGATCCGAAACCTGAACCAGGTCGCGCACAACCGCGCGCTGCCGCCTGCTATACCAGAAGCCCCTGGTCCATATTGGTGACACTGCATAAAGCTCGTGAAAGAAAGTGACTATCCGGACCCCTGGCCAGCGTGACCGGAACAGCTCGATCTGTTTGGGCAGCCAGCCGGGTGCGCCATTGTCCGCCATGCCGTACCCTGAATACTGGATGATCAGGCACTGCAAGCCTCCCAAGCTTTCATTTGCGCGTTCCAGAAGGCTGCAGAGGCCATCCGAATCGTGGGAAAGGACAAATCGAAAGCTGTCGGCCAGTACCTTTCTATCCACGGAATGGGGAATGATCTCGACTTTGCAATCAAAATGCCGCTCTAATCCTTCCGCTACCAAACAACTATAGTCATAGACACCACAGGGTCCTTCTTTAATATTTGGATTGAATATCGCAATGTGCTGTACGGCCGAAGCGGGAGTCACAGAAGCCCTCAACGTTGAGGTCAAATTCACAGAGAACCGATTGCCATTTGCCTGGCGTCACCGACCTTGATAAGTTGCGACCAACCCGAGTGCGCTATATTTTGCTCTTGCTCGCGAACCGCCATGTGACTTTTGCGGTCGCTTTGCGTAACAAGTACTTCGGACGGGCTACGAATAATGGGCATTTTGCATGAAAAGACAATCCCGGGGCTGCATGAAGCGCTGATTTCGCGCCTTCCTCCATTGGATCCCAATACCAATGTTTTGGATATCGGATGTGGCTCCGGTGCGTGGCTTGAGCGACTGAGCCTCGCGGGTTTCAAAAACCTCCATGGCATCGACCAGAATTCCTCAGCATTCAACACGACAACGGCGACATTTATTCAAAAGAACTTCGACGTTGAAGATCTGGAATCTGAACAGAATTTTGGATTTATATCGGCCATTGAGGTAATGGAGCATCTGGAAAATCCTGGACGCCTTCTCTCCAACATATCCAGATTGTTGGAGCCGAATGGCGTATTTTTGTGTACCACGCCAAACATTCATTCCGTTGTTTGCCGCTTGCGCTTTCTTGCCACAGGGAAATTGCGGTCATTCGACGCGAAAGGCGATCCTACGCACATATATCCAATATTGCTGGAAGCCTGGGAGCGACTTTTGCCCAGGCATCGCCTCCTGATTGAAAGCGTTTGGGGATATCCTGATGGTGGTCGTAGCTTGATTTCCCGCCCCATAACAAGGTTCGCCACCGGCATTGCCGCCAAGGTATTTCCAAAGGTAGTCGAAGGGGATAATCTTTGTATGTTGATTCGACGAGCAGCTTGACATCTCGCATGCTCGAATATTTTCGCTGGTCAGCGCGGCACTTGAGCGAAACTAAGCTTCTCTGCAAGATTTGATCAGAACTTTTTCGTACTGTTGAGCAACAGCCGCCGGCTTGTGAATAGCCAAATGCGCATGAAAATTTTTGTAATACGCGCCATTCTTCTCGCCGCCATCAAGGATTTCCCGCATGGCAGCTGAAAGAGCACCGACGTCTCGAATTGGATAGGTCATACCACAAGGTCCGATTGCGTCGGTCAGCCCCCCTCCTTGAGAGCCTATAACGATGCAGCCGCAAGCAATTCCTTCCAAAGCCACAATTCCAAAAGGCTCTTGAAATTGGGATGGGACAACAAGAATTCTATGCCGATTTACCGCGTCCACCAAAGCCTCCCCTGTCTGAATGCCGCAAAACGTCACGCGATCCTGCAATTCAAGATCGCGCACCAACTCTTCCAGCTCCCGGCGAAACGGACCGTCTCCGACAACGCTGGCCGTCACCGGGGGATTCCGGATAATTCGCGCAAGCGCCTTGATAAAATCATCCGCCCCTTTGTCATTCACCAGACGTCCAACGAATACAAAATCATAGTTGCGCTCGATTTCGTTCTTCAGCCGAAATAATTCATTGTCATACGCGTTGGGAACGACCGTGACTTTGCCCTCCAGGCTTTGGGCGACAAAGCCACTAACGGCGATGTTTTCGAAATGGCTGGCAAGGCGATATTTGATCCAATCTCGCAACCCCAGCTTGCCGGAGGGGCGGCGATACGGGCCGTGATGGCTAATCACCACGGGACGCCGGACGATAAGCAGCGGCCAAATTCCCTTCAATGAAACGTTGAAATACAGGACCACCTGCGCCTTGCGCCACGTCCTCAAGAACGTCCACCAACTTCTGCTTCTGACTATCAGGAACGGGGTAACATCGCGCTCCTTGCTCGCGGCGGGTGTAAACACTGTTACTTCGTGGCCCAGGCGGGCCAATTCTCGGGCGATCAGGAACGAAATCGTCTCCAGGCCACCAACGTTTGGTGGGAAGGTCGTCGAATAGATAAGAATGCGGGCCACGACTTTCGCGCTCTACAAGTCAGGATTTTTCTTAATCAGTTCAAAACCGAACGCTGTCCTTTGAAATAGGATCGACGAGTCTCGACGAATTGAATCAGGTTTTTGAAAAGGCATTTTCGATGCGGCGTGAGGATACATAAATGCTATCGGCCGCATATACGAGCGGCGTGAAGAACCGGCTCATGAAGCGCAGTGCTTCGGACAGCCTCATCGCCAGCCGTGGAAAAGGCTTCATCAAGTGGCCGTCGCTTTTTTGCAATCCAAGCCCGAAATAGCAATCAACGCTTATTTTCGCCGGACCTATCTCGCGCTCAAACGCGACCGACATCTCCGGAATCGTCCAGTAGCGAACTTCGAAATCACGAGCCTCGCGAAATCTCCGGCGCGCCTGGTGCTGAAAGGACCGCACACCAATTGCATGCGCCATCTGTATGAAACTCGATCCATCAGGCTTGAGTGTCCGTCCTACTTCCTTGAGCGCTTCGATGCAGTCGGGCTTGCTGAAATGCTGCAAAACGCTATAAGAGAAGACACGATCGAAAAGCCCCTCCCGAAAAGGCAAAAATCGTGCATCGCCGACGACAAAACGAATATCTAACCCCATTGACCGAGAGACCCGACGTGCGGCGAGGACCGATCCGAGGGAAGGATCAATTCCGACCGCCGCGTAGCCAAGCTTTGCGGCGGCCATGCACCACCGCCCCCAATTGCAACCGATATCGAGCAGAAGCTCCCCGGGGTTGGCGGCCGGCAGCCGTAACTTGGGAATTGGGTATTCGGTCAGGTGACCGACGAGCGATTTATATGCAATACCGTTGGTGGCCGCCACCAGATAAGAGACCACGGGCTCGATTCTGGAATTTCCCGCGGCAACCAGCCGTGCGACTTCGGCACGCTGGACCTCTGAAATGCCCAAGGTCGCCACGTAGAATTCGTCTCTTGCAATACCGGCCGCTAGCGTTTCCCTCGCACAGCGCATGGTTGCAGCGGCAACTCCGATGGTTTGATCGCGCTCCTCCACCAACATGATCGGGATGCCTTCAATTACCGGATACCGTCGGCCGGCATCCGATACTAAGCAAGCACCGTCCCAATGAAGTCGAGCCCGCTCCACCGGACAAACGAGATTCTCAAGATACCAGAGATCAATATCCGGCATATCAAAGACTCTCACGCAATCGGTTCACTATTGCCCCTTCGCCTGCGCCTGATATCGTGCTTTTTCACAACAATCATGCATTGATACAATGACTTCATCAGACAGAACACGAAACCATCATGCCCGTCAAGAAAGCCCAGTCGCAAGACATAACTATAAAAGAAATAAAATGCCGGCCTACCGGGAAGAACGCGGGCCAGCCGTTTTAACATGGCCCGCCTTACTAGCGGGTCAGGATCGAACATACTTGCCGACTTCAGCGGTGTCGATTCATCATCCAGTTCGAACTCCGCATCCTTGGTAGAGTAACGATTCTGCCGCGCAAACCATTCATCGATTCCTTTGAGGTTTTCATCGATGAGGTCATGCTTCATTTCCGCAATGTGGCCATCCACTTCTTGTGTCTCGGCATGGCCGCGATTGACATAGCTCACCCGCCCTTTGCGAATCAATCGGACCACATATGTGGGGTAGAGGCTGCTGTGCTTGAGCCAGCGCCCCCACATATGGAAGCGGCGCTTAAGTCGAAAGGCAGCAATTTCTCCACTAGAGTCATTGATGGTATTCCGAAATTCCTCGATCAATTCCGGGGAAACGCGCTCGTCAGCATCAAGGATCAAAATCCATTCATGCTTCGGCAACGTATTCGCCAATGCCCAATTGCGCTGGCTGCCAAATCCTTCGAATGCATTCTGATAAAACCGGGCCCGGTGTTCACGGCAAATGTCTTCAGTTCGGTCAACGCTGAAGGAATCGATCACAATAACATCATCACACCATTTCAAACTCGAAAGGCAAGATGGCAAGTGCCCCTCTTCGTTCAAAGTGAAAATCATCGTGGTGACGGGAATTACGTGTGACATGATTTATCGTGCCATATCTCCATATGGCCGCCCTTCGCCCCCAAAAAAACTTTGCTGCGCGTAAATTGCAACGAGCAGGATCAGCTCAGGCGTGATTTTAGAAGTTCATCAAAATAACTGATGGTTTTCGACAAACCTTCGTGCAATTCCACGCCAGGCTCCCAGCCAAGTTTGTCTCTGGCAAGCCGGATGTCCGGTCTTCGCTGCCGCGGATCATCAGAAGGCAGCGGCTTGGTGACCAAGAGTGAACGCGAACCTGTCATCTCGATGATTCGCTCCGCCAATTCCCGGATCGTGAATTCTGTGGGATTTCCGAGATTAATCGGTCCGGTGACAGAATCTTCTGTCGCCATAAATCGGATAAAACCGTCTATCAAATCGCTCACATAACAAAATGAGCGGGTTTGCTCACCATCGCCATAAATGGTGATGGGCTGCCCTTGCAAGGCCTGCACGATAAAATTGGAGACTACGCGTCCATCGTTGGGATGCATACGTGGTCCGTAGGTGTTAAAGATTCGCGCTACTTTGATCTTCAAAAAGTGCTGGCGATGATAGTCAAAAAACAAGGTTTCGGCACAACGCTTTCCCTCGTCGTAGCATGAGCGCAACCCGATAGGATTCACGTGCCCGACGTAATCTTCGGTCTGCGGATGCACTTCCGGATCCCCATAGACCTCGCTCGTGGAAGCCTGAAATATCTTTGCCTTGACGCGCTTTGCCAGCCCAAGCATGTTGATGGCCCCGTGGACACTGGTCTTTGTTGTCTGTACTGGGTCCACCTGATAGTGGATCGGCGAAGCCGGACAGGCCAGGTTGTAAATTTCGTCCACCTCGACATAGAGGGGAAAAGTAACGTCATGCCGGACAAGTTCAAAGCGCGGATTACCGATCAGATGGATGACATTGTCACGCGTACCGGTGAAGAAATTGTCTGCACACAGTACCTCATCACCATCCATCAGCAGCCGCTCGCAAAGGTGCGACCCCAGGAACCCTGCTCCGCCTGTGACCAATACCCGCTTTCTAAGCGCGCTTTTCACGAAAGTTCACCCCTGTCGAGATAGCCATGGCCGATAACTAGTGGGAGCCGATGGAATATTTGTCATTCTTACTTCTTGCCGTCAGCTCGGCATATGCCGCACACATTCTATCTGCCATCGCGTCCCAACCATAATCTTCAAGCATCCAAGCCCTTCCCCGTTTCCCCATTTCGGCCAGATCTTCAGCAAGCATATCAAAGACTGCCTGCCTCAAGGATTGAGGCGAATTGCCTACCCAAAGCCCGCAACCCTTGCGAACAATTGCATCCCATGGTGTTCCATGGCTGGCAATAACGGGCACGCCATGCGCCAGGGACTCAGCCACGACCATGCCAAAGTTCTCGGTAAACGAAGGCACAATACATATGTCGGCTTCGCCGAACGCGCGCATCTTCTCGGCTCCATTCACGTGGCCCCGAAATTCGACAATGCCAGCCAGGTCCGACCTGTCTACGAAGTCCCGGAGACTGGCCAGGTAGTCAGTATCCCCGCTACCGCAAATAACAAGTGAAATGCGCGGATCAACTGCCAGCTTGATTGCCTCCAGCAGGTTTTCTATACCTTTCTTCGGGTGAAGACGTCCGATGTATAGCAGCCGCACACGCCCTTCCGGGCGCCAACTTCGTTGCGTTGGCTGTGGCGGAATTTCGACGCCATTCGGCACTACCAATGTTACTAGCCCAGGGATGCGTGCCAGGCTCTCCGTTGCCTCGCTTTCAGAAGTGGCATGGAGAATCAGTCGGCGCCGATCAATTAATATGCTGCAAATGCGCTCCCAGATTTTTTTGGCTACCGGCCGCGTCGTTCCCTGCCACCGCTGAAGCGCACCTCGCGGAGACCACACGACGGGACGTCCAAGAATAAGGCACATCATCAATGCCGGAATGGTCGGAGGTGAATACACCGCAGTGAGATGGACCACGTCAGCCCATTTCACCATACCCCACATCTGCGCCAGCATAGAGATAGAAAAGCTGTGGCCGAATACCCTGCGACAATAGTACACATCGTATCCGGACAAGCCAGCTTCTGTTCCCACTTGCATTCTCGCAGGGTTAGATACCAACCGTACCCGATCCGACAAATGCGGGCCGGCGCTATCGGTGGTCAGCACTTTCAATTGCACTTTATTGCTTGCCGCCAGCGCGCCGCACAGGCCCAGAGACGAATAGATCGGGCCTCCCCAATACGTGGCGGGAAAATAGGTTGGGACGATGTGCAAAACATTGCGCGCCGGCAATTGCTGCGCCAGACTTACGTCCATCAAGCCCCCTAGTTCTTCAAAATGCCGCTTAAGGTGGAAATCAGGCGTTGGTGATAGTGCTTCCAGGAGGCGAGTTGCGCCGAACGGGCTGCGGCTTCGCGCATACTCGCCATCGCCGATCGATGGTCAATGCACCATCGCAGACGCTGAGCTAACACGTCTATATTCCCGACTTGCACTATCCAGCCATTTTCACCCTCTACGACCAGGCTTTTTGCACCCACCATGTCCGACACAATGACGGGCAAGCCACAGGCCAGCGCTTCGGCAACAACCATCCCGAACGAATCAAAGCGGGAAGGCAATATCAGGCAGTCAGCATCCTGGTAGAGGGCCACCAAATCCGGCTGCAGTTTCGGCGGCAAGTACTTGACGTCATCGCGGTCTTCATTCTCCACCAGGTGATGTCCATCGCCTATAGGTCCCACAATCTCCAGGCGCGCGGCGCGATCGCCATTGACCAGGCAAAACGCGGCAAGAAGCGTATCAATCCCCTTTGCGATATTTGTTTTGCCGACGTATAGAAATCGAAATGGCCGCGTCTCTTCGCGGCGAGGACGGAGGACGGGTCCAAAAATCTTGAGATCGGCGCCTAAGGTCACCTCGTGCACCCGGTCAGGCGCCACGCCCGCAGACAAATAGGATTGACGCGCCATTGCCGATGCAGTGACTATGTGATCCGCAAGCGAGATTTCCATATCCTTCTGCTGCCTGGTTCGCTGCAAATTTGCTTTGGCGTTCCCGTATACCATTTCGGCTTTTTGTGCGGTATGGTGAACCGATGCTGCATCAAGAATCGTCACCAAGCCCAGCCTTTTCGCCGCCTTGAATGTCCGCACTGCCGAGTTCTCATAAGCGATTACCGCGGTTAGATTTGGAGTGGCGTACAGCCCGCGTGAGGTCCACCAGTCAAATAGAGCGTGGCCCCAATATTCCATCGCCCCAACTAGATGCAATGACGGCACAAGCATCGCGAATTTTCGCATCAACGGAGGCCACGGCAGCCATCTGACTCGCGCAGGCGGCAGGTCTATGAAGTGATAGCGCATCATTCTTTTCCATAGAAACTCCGGCACCCAACGTGCATGGTGCGCCAGACACGGAATCCCTGCCCAGTAACCCGCGAGCCACCCGGCACCATCCAATGCAAGCGCTGCCTCATGGGAATGCTGCCTTCCCGGATGCGCTACTACAACCTGTATCGCCTTCTCAACTTCCATAGCGCCGATCATTTATGACGTTCTCTCGAAGCCATGCGTTGAGCGCCAGACATACAAGATATTCGATGAATCCCACTGCGGCATGAACCGGGATCGACCAAAGTGTTGTTACTTGATACATCAAACTGACAAGTAACCACCGCTTCGCGGGCAGTGATTTAGCCCGTAGATATAACGATACGGACGAAAATGTACAAAATGCCTTGACGAACAAGACATAGAGATAGCCTATGTATCCGGTTTCTATGCCAATGCGATCATGCGCTACTTCGTCAAAAGACTGCGAAACACGATCTTGCTCGTTCGTGGCGAGAGCCACGTTATAAGCCGTAGATCCTAGTCCCTCGCCAAGAGGTTCGATATCCCTAAACGTGTTGAACGGCGTAAGAAAGGCACCGGATACCCGCGACGACGCATCACCGGCGCCTTCATTTCGGTCTTCGAGGCCCGCTAGGGCCCCTGTCGCCAGATAACCCGCGCCGCCGAGGCCGATCACGACCAGGACGACGAGATTAAACCGGCTCACTTTCTGGCCGGCAACCCGGGAAAGCCCCGAGATCAGGAATGGCACGCTCCCTGCCACGCTGAAAATAAACGGGGCGCGCGAGCCCGTCATCGTGATATTGGCGAGCAGGAAGGCAAGTGCGGTCGCACTGATTAGCTGATTGCGCTTGCGAGTCGAATTCAACAGGCTGGCCCAGGCGAGCGGAATCATGAACTGCAAATAGGTGGTGTAAGAAGAGATATAGGAAAACGTCCCGGTGATCCGCACCCTGGACACACCAAGCACGTCTTCGCCGAATGTCGCGACGTCGCCGACGTTCCCGTTTACGTACAGATTCAAGGCAGAATCAGGCGGGCTTGAGTATTGCACGAAGCCCAAAAGACAAACACCAATCGCCACGCTCAGATAAATCACGACAAGGCGCGACAGATTTTCAAGACTCCGCACGATGATTGGAAACATCATCAAGACGGGCAGGGGGGCGAGATAATACATGGCGCCTGCGAGGCTGATAATGGAAAATTCGGACCCGAAATAAAACGCCATAAAAATCCCTCCCCAGACAAACCAAATCAGGATTTCGGTGGTCGTCATGCAGGTTACCTGCTTGATGTTCGATAGGTAGCTCGAAAGGAAAATGATGAAGGCGGCGAAGAGGATCACATATTTCAACAGATATACTTCAGTGGAAAGGGCAGGCAGGAACCACTTCCGGATAGCACCCTCGAAGACCAGCAAAACGAAAAAGACATACATCAACTTTTTGATCAATCCATCATCTCCATGTCGGCCAGACTGCGCACCTATTTAACGAGAATTGGCATCCGCCGAGATATTCGCCGCGCTCTGTCCGGCTATGCCGTTTCTTTCTTTCGCCATCACTATCGAAAACTCGTCAGGCCTCGAGTTGCCGCCTCCAGACCTTTGGTGCACTGCTCGTAGCTCCAATCCTTGATCTTCCTTAAGCCGGCTGCACCCATCTGCGCCCGCAAGGCCGGCTCCTCGACAAGGATCTCAAGGGCGGAAGCCAGTGCGCTGATATCGCCAGCACGATATATGAAACCATTCTCTGCGTGGGTGACCAGATCGCGAGCGCAGCCAACTTCCCTCGTCGTCACGACCGGCCGACCAGCACACATGACTTCGTTCACTACGAGCGCCCACGGCTCGTCTTCCGAAGGCAGCACAAAGATATCGCAGGTTGCATATACGCTGGGCAGTTCGCTTTGGTTAAAAAATCCGGCAAAAACCAC
>Ga0206889_1099_pt1 | contig 10030 bp, 9 predicted proteins | sample Alteio_BWOrgHeat_57_FD_153245 | JGI IMG/M metagenome (GOLD analysis project Ga0206889, IMG submission 153245) | Enriched cells from forest soil in Barre Woods Harvard Forest LTER site, Petersham, Massachusetts, United States - Alteio_BWOrgHeat_Nextera5 ... | reverse complement strand
TGCGTTTCTCCCATCCATGCGGTGGCCACAGGTACCAATGACAACCAAAACAACAAACCGATATTACTCCATAAAATGGCTGAGTTCACTTTTTTGATCGTTTGTAATAAATGATGGTGATTGACCCAATAGATACCTACAAATAAAAAACTTATTACATAGCTGATCATAGTTGGTATCAATGGTTTTAATGATCCCCACCCTGCACCAACCGGTACTTTTATCTCCAATACCATAATGGTAATGATGATCGCAAATACTCCATCGCTGAAAGCTTCCAGGCGTCCTTTATTCATGCACTAAATTTATATAGATTTATTTTAAAGAAGATCACTGCCGTATCTTGTTTCTCAGTTCCTTTCCAATACCGATGAACGTTTGATGATTCAATGGAAATTCCAAAACCACATGCAGCAGGCTTAATAAGAGTAAAGCATAAAATCCTGTGGTAAGACTAAAGGCATACAATGCGATCGAAATAAGCCATAAAGAAATGATTACCATCATTCGAAGAAAGGATACCTGGTTCCATTTTATGATACTTGTTTTTGAGAACCAGTTGAGATAATGATAGGTATATGCAAAAGCGATAAAACGCATGATCGCAATTGCCTTAGGACTTATATACAATGCCGCATCCGTTGATCTAAGCTCTCCAAAACCAAACAGGTGATATATCGCAGTATTGATAGCCGTAAAAGAGGAATATGCATTTTTATAATAATCGCTGACCGCTATTCCGGGATGCTCCGGCATGTATATAAAAAATGCAACGGCGCATCCTATAAAAACTACCAGCGAAAGTACACCTGAGCTACTTTTTGATCGCAAAGCACCTAATAAAATAAATGCGCCCGTAAATATGAACACGTGGATAATGGTAGGTAACAATACTGCAAATAATATATAAAGAAACCCATCATGCTTATTAAAAGAAAAGAGGATCGATCCTGCAAAAGCAAGCAATACAAACAATAATTTATTGCTCGTTTTTTCTACAAACAAAATAACCAATGCATAAACAAATCCCGAAAACAAGAGACTGCTTGTAAGTCCTTTTATACCTAACCCTTCCCAGGATCTGCCGATCGTTATAAGAAAGACCAACAGCACAAAAACCCATATGTCATTTTTTGAACGGATGAAATAGTCCCTTTTTTCCAACCACGAAATTTCAGTGAGATAATGTAATGGTCCTAAAACTGCATAAGAGAAAAGAAAGACCTGGAACGGCAAAATATAAGCAGCAGTGAAACTAATAAGCATCAATCCAATGTTCAGATAATTGAGGGCATCCGTTGAACTAAACTTAAAAAGACGATTTGCAGCGTTATTCACGAAGAACAATTTTATTAGGGATAGATCTCAGCAATACTGTCTGCAGTTGCTTTGATCGTACTATCCAGATCATCGTAAGATAAGGCATTATTTAAAAACCAGCTTTCAAAAGCAGATGGTGGCAAATAGATACCACGGTTCAACATGGCATGAAAATATTTATTGAACAATGCATTGTTAGCAGATGCTGCCGTTGCAAAGTCTGTTACGGCATGATCACTAAAATGTATGCTGATCATTGAACCGAATTGATTGATAATAAAAGGCATCCCGGATGCAGCGAATACTTTATTCAATCCTTCTTTTAAATAAATTGTTTTTGCTTCCAGTTCTTTATAGATATTGGGATCGTCTTTTAATATTTTGAGCGTCGTGTATCCCGCGATCATCGCAATGGGATTTCCACTTAATGTTCCTGCCTGGTAAACATTCCCTAACGGAGCAATATGTTGCATGATCTCCTTCTTGCCACCAAATGCCCCTACCGGCATTCCCCCACCGATCACTTTACCGTAAGTCACCAGATCTGCTTTTAGGTTCAAAGTTTGTTGAGCACCTCCGGCAGATAAACGAAAACCCGTCATTACTTCATCAAAAATGAGGACGATCTTTTCTTCATCACATATCTTTCGAAGGCCTTCAATAAAACCGGGCTTTGGTAAGATGCAACCCATATTTCCTGCAACAGGTTCTATAATAATTGCAGCTATTTCATTCTTATTTTCTGCAACTAATTTCTTTACCGCATCCAGATCACTGTAAGCGCAAGTCAATGTATCATTGCTTACTCCACCTGTAACACCCGGCACCGTTTGAATATTAAATGTTGCTAAACCACTTCCTGCTTTTACTAAGAACGGATCCGCGTGACCATGATAACAACCTTCAAACTTGATGAATTTATTTTTCCCCGTATAACCTCTTGCCAAACGCAATGCACTCATGCAGGCTTCTGTTCCACTACTTACCATGCGTACCATATCTACATTCGGCACCATGCTAATGATGAGTTCCGCCATTTCAATTTCCAATTCTGTTGGCGCCCCGTAGGATGTAGAGAAAACTGCTTTTTCTTGTATCGCTTTTACAACTGCATCATGTGCATGTCCTAATATCATTGGTCCCCATGATGCGATAAAATCTATATACTGATTTCCATCCTCATCATATAAATAAGCACCTTTTGCTTTTTTAATAAATATTGGCGTACCGCCTACACTTTTAAATGCACGCACGGGCGAATTGACTCCTCCGGGAATAGATCGTTGGGCTCTTTCGAAAAGTTCTTTACTTTTTTGGATCATGATTTCGTGAAACGTGAGACGACAGACATGAAAGACTGCCAGTGAATAAAATCTTATTAGCTAATTAACTTAACCGCATCTTTTGCAGAATAGGTTGCGATCAGATCTGCACCTGCTCTTTTAATGGAGGTCAGACTTTCTAAAATCGCTTTGTCTTCATCCAACCAACCCATTTTAGCGGCGGCCTTTATCATTGCGTATTCACCGCTGACATGATATGCACTCACCGGAACTTCTACGGCATTTTTTATTTCGCGAATGATATCAAGATATGCCATCGCCGGTTTTATCATTACAATATCAGCGCCTTCTTCAATATCCATCATTGTTTCTTTGATAGCCTCGGCACGATTGGCATAATCCATCTGGTAGGTTTTTTTATCTCCAAAACCGGGCGCGGAATCCAGTGCGTCCCTGAAAGGACCATAAAAACAAGAGGCATACTTAGCACTATAACTCAGTATGCCTGTATTAGTAAAATTATTTTCTTCCAACCCCGCACGGATCGCGCCGATCCTGCCATCCATCATATCACTTGGTGCAACAAAATCAGCACCCGCAGCAGCATGACTGATACTCATCTTCACCAATGCTTCAACGGTTTCATCATTTACGATCTCGCCATCTTTTACAATACCATCATGTCCGTAGGTAGAATAAGGATCCAATGCAACATCCGTCATGACGATCATTTCCGGAACAGCATCTTTGATCGCTTTGATACTACGTTGCATCAAACCGTTTTTATTCCACGCTTCTTTTCCGGTATTATCTTTTAGCGAATCTTCGCACTTAATAAATAATAGCACTGCTTTAATACCCATGCCCCACAGCTCTTTTACTTCTTTCACCGTATTATCTAAACTCATGCGATAATAATTGGGCATAGAAGATATTTCCATCTTCACAGTTTTGCCTTCATCAATAAATAGCGGCACAATAAAATCCTGCGGAGATAATTTGGTTTCCGCAACCAGACTTCTGATCGCAGGAGATTGTCTTAATATTCTATTTCGTCTTTGTAAATACATATAATATAGTTAACAAGTCGTATTCACCCTTCTTGCCCATTCAACATCATCCATTTTATCCAACGCTGCTTCTTCGATCCAGTTTCTTGGATGCTGACAAGCTTTTAAAAGAACCGCTTCAGCAGAACCTTCGGCAGGTTGATAATTATAATCGAATCGAACAGTTGGCGGCAAGCTCATTAAAATACTTTCTGTTCTGCCATTTGTTTTTAATCCAAAGATCGTTCCTCTGTCATGCACTAAATTAAACTCTACATAACGGCCTCTTCTTATTTCCTGCCAGTATTTATGCTGTTCATTGAATGGAGTGTTTTTTCTTTTTTCAACAATAGGGATATAGGCTTCTATAAATGCATTGCCGGAAGACTTCGCCAGGTTCATCCAAAATTCCAGATCGTATTTTTCATTTGGTTTTTTATGATCATAAAAGATACCGCCAATCCCTCTTCTTTCATTATCACGATGCGCATTCACAAAATAATCATCGCATGTTTTTTTGAATTCAACGTAAAACCCGGGATCGAATTTATCACAAACATTTTTATATATCTGATGAAAATGCTTTGCATCTTCTTCAAATAAATAATATGGCGTAAGATCAGTACCGCCGCCAAACCAGCGATCAATTACTTCACCTTTTTCATACAATTCAAAATAACGGTAGTTGCAATGAACCGTTGGCACAAATGGGTTAGATGGATGTATAACCAAACTCAATCCAGCAGCAAACCATTGTTCTCCATTTATCTTTAACTGCTTGCGCATGGTATCAGTTACTTCACCATAAACCACTGAAGTATTTACGCCGCCCTTTTCAAATACATTACCATTGGATATCACCCTCGTTTTTCCACCACCACCATCTTCACCTCTTTCCCATTTATCTTCTATAAATCTTGCTTTGCCATCCACCGTTTCCAATGCATTGCAAATAGCATCCTGCAGATCGTGAATGAATCCGATCCATTGTTCTTTAAACTGCCTGGATGTATTTGTCTGAACCATGATTTATTCTAATTACTCGCTACTAACAATTCACTACTTACCTCTTTCACCGTATCCACAAATGCCCTTGCATGATCCACCGGAACATTTGGCAAAATGCCATGCCCGAGGTTTGCAATATGATGTTGACTACCAAAACGGCTCAACATTTTTTTCACCTCATTTTTAATGACGGGGATCGGTGATAGTAATTTTGCAGGATCAAAATTTCCCTGCAACACAATATCCGGACCGGCCATTTGTCTGGCTACCTGTGGTGGGATACACCAATCAATTCCTAAACCATGTGCGCCACTTGCCGCCATTTCTTTTAAAGAATACCAGGCTCCTTTCGCAAAAACAATTACCAGTGTTTCGTCTTTTAATGCTTTAACGATCTGGTTGATGTATGGTAAAGAAAAGGTTTCAAAATCATCTTTACTTAATAAACCACCCCAGCTATCAAATATTTGTACGGTATCCACACCTGCTTTTACCTGCCCTTTTAAATAAGCAATAGTAGTATCCGTAACCATTTGCAATAACTGATGTGCCAGCGCGGGTTCTTTATAACAGAATGCTTTTGCTTCATCAAAAGTTTTAGAACCTTTGCCTTGCACCATATAACATAACAATGTCCATGGGGCACCGGCAAAACCGATCAATGGAGCACGCCCATTTAATTCCTGTTTGATCATTTTGATCGCATCAAAAACATATCCTAATGTTTCATCCACTTCAGGTATGCGAATGCGATTAAAATCATTAGCGGTTTTGATCGGATCAGGTAAAAGCGGACCCTTACTTTCTATTAACTGTACTTCTAACCCCATTGCCTGGGGCACTACTAAAATATCAGAGAATAAGATCGCAGCGTCAACACCAATAATATCTACGGGCTGTAAAGTGATGGCACAAGCCAGTTCCGGTGTTTGGCAACGTTCAAAGAAACCATATTTTTCTCTCAGCACCATATACTCGGGAAGATAACGGCCCGCCTGTCGCATCATCCACACAGGAGTACGTTCTGTCTTTTCGCCACGTAGTGTTCTTAATAGTAAGTCGTTCATATTTTCAATTGAAGATTGTTAATTTTTCGTCAAACGTGAAAAGTGAGACGTGAAATAGTAGAGTGTTAATTTCTCACGTTTGACGTTTCACGACTTGCTATTCGTTTTTTCATAATAGTTTATCACCTGTTCGATCATCTGTTCTTTACCCGGCCATTTACTCACCACCAATTCATTTTCTACATAAGTAGCGACTGCAGCCGCTGTTGTTCTTCCAATCGTAAACACAATAACATCTGTTGCAATGGTATTGATATCAAAAAAACTATGTACTGCACTCGGACTAAAAAACACAATGCCATCATAACTCTTATCAATAAACTTAGGCGTGTAAATAGTGGTGTACACCATTACTTCTTTCAGATTGATTTCATTTGCCACCAATATTTCAGGAAGCCTGTCCAATCGCTGATCACCGCAAAAGAAAACAACCTCACCTAACTCTTTATCCGCGATCATTTTTTCTGCTAAAGATTCTCCATCTCTTGCAGTGGCGGCAATTGATCTTATCCCAAAAAAATCGGTGACCAACTGTTTAGTGGCGCCACCCATGCAATATATTTTCCAATCAGGTTTTGCAGCAAGTTTTGATGTAACTGCACCTACTCCATTCATACTGGTAAATATGGCCGTTATTTTTTTCTTCGCAAATGCATGAATATGATCAACTAATTCTTTATCCTGCACCGCTTCGGTCCTGATAAAAGATTCTGTATCTATCTGTATCCCTTTCTCAGAAGCCATCACTAAAATGGATTCCTGCAAAGGCCTGGTTGATAATATGCGAATATTATTTTGTGGCATTTCTGATTGATTCTACGATTTGTTTACCACCCTTTTTCAATAATTCATTTGCAGCGTCTATTCCGATATTATTTACCTCGCCGAGATTTACTGTTCGTTCAACATCGATCTTTTCCTTTCCATCCAAAGAACAAATGCTTCCTTTAAAACGGATGGTATTATTTTCTATAACAGCCAATGCACTGATCGGCGTTGAACAACCACCCATCAATACTTTTAAAAAATCTCTTTCCGCTTTTACGCAAATGGCGGTATTGGTATCATTCAAATGCGACACCGCATCTTTATAAAAAGCTTCTCCTTTTCTACACACGACCATTATGGCGCCTTGTGCCGGAGCAGGCAACATCCAATCCAGCTCTATACTGTTTTCCGGGCGAAGCCCGATACGCTCTAATCCTGCTGCTGCAAAAACTGCTCCCGTCCAGTTACTGTCATTGAGTTTTTGCAAACGTGTATTTACGTTCCCTCTTAGATTATCTATTTCCGTATTCGGATAACGATTTAACCAAAGTGCTTTACGACGTGTACTGCTCGTTGCAATGATCATCGAAGCAGTAAAATCCGGCATCTCTTTATAAACCAAAATATCTGTATGAGATGCCCTTTTCAAAACTGCCGCCTGCTCAATCCCTTCTGCTAATTGCGTTGGTACATCTTTCATTGAATGCACCGCAATATCTATTCTGTTACCAAGCAATGCCGCATCTAACGTTTTGGTGAATACACCTTGTACACCCAGCGCGTACAATGGAGTTACCAGGTCTATATCGCCATCGCTTTTTATATAAACCAGTTCACTTTTAAATCCGTATTGTAAAAGAAGTTGTTGAACGGTAGTTGCCTGCCAAACAGCAAGCTGACTTTCTCTTGTACCGATCCGAATGATCTTTTCCATGATCAGGAATTGGTTCCTAAAGTAATATAATCATTGATCGCTTCGATATACTGACAGCCCTTTGTATTGTTCTGGCGCAATTTAACCGCCATGGTATTGATCACTTTTTGAATAGCCACTGTATCTGCAGCAACCGGAGATGATGCAAAAGAATATGCATCGCCATCCTGCATCTCCAATAATTTTTGTTTCACTGCTTTTAATACCGGTACATGACGACGCATTTCATTCCACTCCATAAAATCATCCATGTGTTGTTCAATGATCGCGATCGCCTGCGGCACTTCTCCTTCCCGCTTTTGCAATGTTTCATCTTTTTGTTTAGATAATTCATCCACATTTATCAGCAATACATTATTTAATTCCTTAACGGAAGGATCAATATTGCTGGGTATAGAAAGATCGATGAGTATCTTGTGTTTGCCGGGCTTGATATCTTTCTTAAGAATAACGGGCGTTTCTGCATTGGTGGATACCAGGATAACATCTGCTGCATCAATCTCTTTATGCAGATCATGGTATGCAGCAAAATCAATATTCAACGACTTCGTAAATTCAATCGCTGTTTCATCCGTACGATTGATCATCGTAACATTAGACGCAGCGGAATGCCCTACCAAATATTTACAGGTATTGCGGCCGATCTTGCCGGCACCGATCAATAGGATCTTTTTAGTGCTGATATCTTTTACCTGGTTACGTAAGAACTGAACTGCAGCAAAAGAAACAGAAACAGTACCACTGCTTAGGTCGGTATTGCTTTTAATGCATTTGGAAGACTGCAATACGCTATTGATCAAACGTTCTAAAAATGAACCAATAAAATTTTTCTCCTTCGCGAATTTTACGGCTTGCTTCAGTTGGCCGATGATCTCATAATCGCCTAATATCTGCGAATCCAAACCTGCACCTACTGCAAACAAATGTTCAATTGCTGCTGCACCTCTTTTAATATATGCCAGCTCTTTGAATGTTTTTATATCACCTTCTGTTTGGGAACAAAGCAAATTGATCAGGTCTTCTCCCTGATTTGCCAACCCATAAATTTCAGTACGATTGCAGGTAGATAAAATGAAGATTTCTTTCAGTTTATTATCTGCCGCCGCTTTTTCTAAAACTTGATTGTATTGTGTGGGGTTGATCGCAAATTTTCCTCTTATAGAAACATCTGTTTTCTTGTAGTTGATGCCTGCAATAAAGAAATGATTAATATCCGTGATCGATGTTCCTGTCATGAGTTGGTTGCCAAATAAGAATACACAAATGTAGCCCCATGGGCATTTATTATACAATGACGAATGTCATTCAATTGTCATTTCTCCGCCAAGGAATATGATAATTTTTTCTATACATACCTGTGTAATTTTTGGTGTAGGTTTGTGCACATTTCAGAAAATATGATGCCTTCCGCAAAAAGAGGAATTATCTTAATGAACCTGGGTTCTCCGGATTCGCCCGAAGTAAAAAATGTAAAACGTTACCTGGATGAGTTTTTGATGGATGGCAGAGTGATAGACGTTCCCTATTTATTAAGAGCCCTGCTGGTAAAGGGTTTTATTATTCCAAAACGCGCGGCTAATTCTGCACATGCCTACAGCACCATCTGGACAAAAGCGGGTTCTCCATTAGTAGAATTCACCCGCCAATTACAACAAGCAGTGCAGCAAAATATAGATGAGCCGGTAGAGATCGCGATGCGTTATGGCAATCCAAATCCGGAAGAAGCGTATGAAAAATTGTTAAAGAAAATGTCCGACACGACAGAAGTCATCCTTCTGCCCTTATATCCTCATTACGCCATGAGCAGTTATGAAACGGCGGTAGCGTATATGAAGGAAGTACATGAAAAGAAAAAATACTCATTTAAACTCACTACTATTGATGCCTATTATAATAATGCGGATTATATAACTGCATTGGCAGAAAGCATGCGGCCTTATTTGCAACAGGATTATGATAAATTATTATTCAGCTATCACGGCATACCCGAAAGACATATTCGTAAGAGCGATATCACTAAAGGACATTGTTTATCATCCGCTAATTGTTGTGAAATAGATTCTGAAGCGCATCAATATTGCTATCGCCATCAAATAAGAGTAACCACCAAACTGGTAACACAGCAACTGAATATTCCGGAGGATAAATATGAAATAGCTTTTCAATCACGATTGAATAAAAACTGGTTAAAACCATTCACCGATGTTCGTTTACAGGAGCTACCGAAAGAAGGCGTGAAAAAATTGCTGATCATTTGTCCGGCTTTTGTAAGTGATTGTCTGGAAACGCTGGAAGAAATTGCAATGAGAGGTAAAGAAGATTTCATACAGGCCGGCGGTGAAAGCTATGAAATGATCCCTTGTTTGAATGTACACCCTTTATGGGTTTCGGCTATAACAAAATGGATAAAAGCTTTATAAAATGAACCCCTATTTAATTGCATTACATATCATTTTTATTGTAACCTGGTTCAGCGGTATGTTCTATATCGTGCGACTTTTTATTTACAATACAGAAGCCGGCGAAAAAGAGGCGGCAGAAAAACAGATCCTGCGAAAACAATTCAATGTAATGATAAAACGTCTCTGGTACGGAATAACC
>Ga0206889_1098_pt1 | contig 10099 bp, 9 predicted proteins | sample Alteio_BWOrgHeat_57_FD_153245 | JGI IMG/M metagenome (GOLD analysis project Ga0206889, IMG submission 153245) | Enriched cells from forest soil in Barre Woods Harvard Forest LTER site, Petersham, Massachusetts, United States - Alteio_BWOrgHeat_Nextera5 ... | reverse complement strand
AATACTTCATCGCTCAGTTCCACATTTCTTCTAACAGGAAGGCAATGCATTATTTTAGCACTATTGGTCGCCGCCAGTTTTTTATTCGTCAGCATCCACGAAGGATCATTAGAAAATATCTTTCCATAATCTGTGTAAGCACTCCAGTTCTTTACATAAACAAAATCAGCATCTTTTAATGCCGCATCCTGGTCATGTGTAATGGTCGCGCCTTTGGTGAATTTCTGATCCAATTCATATCCTTTCGGATGCGTGATCACAAAATCCGTTTCTCCCCATGCATTGATCCATTCTGCAAATGAATTAGGTACGCACTGAGGAAGCGACCTTATATGTGGTGCCCAGGTCAACACCACTTTCAATTTCTTCTTCGGCAATTTTGCCTGCACTTCTTTTATCGTAATAATATCTGTCAGCGATTGCAATGGGTGTAGTGTTGCACTTTCCAAACTCACAATTGGTATTCCTGCATATTGCACAAATGATCTCATCACCTGTTCGCTATAATCTTCTTCTTTATTCTTTAAAGAAGGAAATGCGCGTATGCAAAGAATATCAAAATAACTTCCCAGGATCGGTGCTGCATCTTTTACATGCTCCACAGTTGTGCCACTCATGATCGCACCTTCTTCAAACTCCAATGCCCAACCATCTTTATCTACATTGAATACGACTGCTTCCATGCCCAATTGCTGTGCCGCCACCTGCGTGCTCAAACGCGTACGCAGACTGGGATTCAAAAACAACAAACCAATGCGTTTATCTGCACCAAGCTTTCTGTCGGCAAACGGATCAGCTTTATACGCCAGCGCTTTTGCAGCCAGTGCATTGATATCGGTTACGTCTTTTACAGAAATGAAATTTTTCATTGCTTATGCGTTTAATTCTTTTTTCAATGCATCCAAAAACATATCTGCTTCCGCTTTCCCTATATTCAATGCTGGCAATAACCTGATCACATTGGGCTTTGCTTCGCCGGTAAATATCTTATGCTTGAACAGCAAATTCTTTTTAACATCTTTTAATTCTTCCGGAAGATCAATACCGATCATCAACCCTTTCCCTCTTACTTCTTTTATCTTAGGTAGTTTTTTTAACTCTGTTATTAAGTAATCTCCAATTTCCGCAGCATTTTCCATCAGGCTATCCATATCCATGATTTCCAAAACAGATAATGCAGCTGCACATGCCAAATGATTACCTCCGAATGTTGTTCCTAACATTGAATATTTAGGAGCAAATTTTGGCGCGATAGAAATTCCTGCAACAGGAAAACCATTGCCCATTCCTTTCGCCATTGAATAGATATCTGCATTTACTCCCGCATGATCATGTGAATAGAATTTACCTGTTCTGCCATAACCACATTGCACCGAATCCGCAATAAAGACAGCATTATATTGATCGCAAAGCGCTCTTATCTTTTGCAAGAAGGATGCACTGGCTACATTGATACCACCAACTCCTTGTATTCCTTCAATGATAACCGCACATATTTCTTCTTTTTTGAAAGCCGCTTCCAGAGCCGCTTCATCATTGAATGGCAGGAATAGTACATTATCGGTTTGATTCACCGGAGCAACAATAGACGGATTATCCGTAGCAGCAACTGCCAATGATGTTCTGCCATGAAATGCTTTTGTGAAAGCGATGATTTTTTTTCTTCCGTTATAGAAAGAAGCCAGTTTCAATGCATTTTCATTTGCTTCTGCACCGGAGCTGCAAAGAAATAATTGATAATCTTCTTTTCCGGAAACTTTTCCCAGTTTTTCAGCAAGCTGAACTTGTAAAGGGATTTTTATGGAGTTAGAATAGAAGCCTACTTTATGTAATTGATCTTCTAATCTTTTAACGTAATGAGGATGTGTGTGACCGATAGAAATAACAGCATGGCCGCCATAAAGATCCAGATATTTTTGATCTTTATCGTCCCAAACATAAGAACCCTGCGCTTTTACAATGGTTATGTCGTTAAGAGGATATACATCAAAAAGTTTCATGGCGCTGATTTAAAAATAGTTAGCTTTTAGTTTCAATCCTGCTGTTTCATCAAAACCAAATAACAGGTTCATGTTTTGAACTGCTTGCCCGGATGCACCTTTCAATAAATTATCAATAGCAGAATGCACAACGAGTTTCGATCCAATTTTTTCCAATTGAATGATACATTTATTGGTGTTCACTACCTGCTTTAGATACATTGCATCTTTAGTTATGGTAGTAAAAGGTTGATCTTTATAAAAATCTTCGTACAGTTTATTCAATTCATTCAGCGTTAGATCGCAACTCAATTGAGAGCTGATAAAAATACCCCTGGTGAAATCCCCTCTCCATGGAACAAAGTTCAGATCGATCCCTCCCTTTGGCTGAAGTTGCAACAATGATTGGCCGATCTCACCCAAATGCTGATGCTGCAAGGTTTTATACGCCTGTATATTATTTGCTCTCCAGCTAAAATGAGAGGTTGCGCTCAATCCTTGTCCTGCTCCTGTACTGCCGGTAATCCCCGTTGTATAAACGTCTTTCAATAACCCTGCTTTTGCCAAAGGCAATAGACCCAATTGAATAGCAGTTGCAAAACAACCGGGATTAGCAATATTTTTCGCAAACCTGATCGCTGCTTTATTTATTTCAGGAAGACCGTACACGAACTGCTTAGTGTCAATTGTTGAGTGCTGCGTTAATCTAAAATCCTGTGAAAGATCAATGATCTTTATTTTATCGCTGATCGTATTTTCCGTTAAGAATTTCTTTGCATCACCATGACCTACACATAAGAATAACACATCGATATCATCACTTAGTTTGCCGGAGAATTTCATTTCTGTTTCTCCAACCAGGTCAGCATGCACCGATGCCAATGGTTTATCCGTATTGCTTGTGCTGTTCACAAAAGCAAGTTCTACATTTGGATGGTTCAATAATATACGTATCGCTTCGCCACCGGTATAACCGGCGCCACCTACAATACCTGCTTTTATTTTATTTGCCATCTGCTTCTTTTTTTACAGAATGATATATCATTGTTTGGTTACCGAATATTTTAGTGAAGCCTCTCACATCATCGCCTGTCCAGCCATTGTTCATTTCACCGTACTTACCAAATTTGCTGCTCATCAGGTCGTATTCAGATTCTATCCCAACAACATGAAAACGGTATGGCTGTAACTGAACAAACACATTACCGGTCACATTTTGTTGTGAGTTAGTGAAGAACGCTTCAATATCTCGCATCACCGGATCCAATATTTGTCCTTCATGCAACCAGTTACCATAAAACAATGCTAACTGATCTTTCCAGTTCAATTGCCATTTAGTGAGCACATGTTTTTCCAATGCATGATGTGCTTTAATAATAACCATCGGCGCCGCCGCTTCAAACCCTACTCTTCCTTTGATACCGATGATGGTATCACCGATGTGAATATCTCTTCCAACACCATAGGCACCCGCGATCGTTTGTAGATATTGTATCGCTTCCGTTGGATGACCAAAGCTTTTATCATTGATCGTCTTCAATTCTCCTTTTATAAAACCAAGCTTTACTTCTTCACTACCTGTTTTAGTGACTTGTGTTGGCCATGCTTCTTCCGGCAATGAGCCTTTGCTATTTAATGTTTCTTTACCACCAACACTTGTTCCCCATAAACCTTTATTAATTGAGTAGACAGATTTTTCGAAATTCATCTGCACACCTTTACTCTTTAAATACGCCACTTCTTCTTCTCTGCTTAATTTTCTATCGCGTATTGGCGTGATGATCTCAATACCCGGGATCAAAATATTAAAGATCATATCAAAACGAACCTGGTCGTTACCCGCACCGGTACTGCCATGTATCACTGCCTCTGCACCAACTTTCTTTACATGCTCTGCAATGAATAAAGCCTGGCTCAATCTTTCCGCACTAACACTTAACGGATAAGTATTATTCTTCAAACAATTACCATAGATCAGGTATTTAACGATATCATCGTAATAGCTTTTAACCGCATCGATGGTTGTATGTGTTTTTACACCTAACCTGTATGCATGTTCTTCAATATGCTTTAGTTCTTCTTTTGAAAAACCTCCTGTGTTTACGATCACCGAATGTATCTCATACCCTTCTTCGTCTGTCAGGTATTTTGCACAATACGACGTATCCAAACCTCCACTGAAGCCTAATACTACTTTCTTTCCCATTGCCGGAATTATTTAAAAATTGAAAAAATATCTCAGGATCGATCTTGATCCGCTACCCGAACCACCTTGTTTGCGTTTAAGAAATTTCAACAAGCGACTTTGTTTTGCTTCCATGAATCGTTGATACACGTGCGCATTCTTTTTAAAGTCTTCTTTTGTTTCTTCAGGTTTTGCATGATGCTCAGCCGGATCATATAACATCGCAGTGCACATACAGTTCTTTCTGTCTTTACTCATCAAGATATCGTAATTCACGCAGCTTTTGCAACCTGCCCAGAATTCTTCATCATCTGTTAACTCCGAGTAAGTAACCGGTTCGTAGCCAAGATCAGAATTGATCTTCATTACTGCAAGGCCTGTAGTCAGACCAAATATTTTTGCATCAGGATATTTTTCTCTTGAAAGATCAAACACCCTTCTCTTAATATCTTTGGCAACACCGCTTTTTCTGTATTGTGGTGCTACAATTAATCCGCTATTGGCCACGAATTCCCCATGTCCCCATGCTTCAATATAACAAAAGCCAACCCAATCACCTTCTTCTGTAACGGCGATCACGGCTTTGCCTTCTTCCATTTTAGCAATGATATATTCCGGAGAACGCTTGGCGATGCCCGTTCCTCTTGCTTGCGCAGAGGCTTCCATTTCGTCTGTAATTGTTTTTGCGTAGTGGCTGTCTTCAATTGTCGCAACCCTGATAATAATCTTGTCCATTTCCAATTGTTGAAATTGAAATAATTAGTTTGAAAAAATAAATAGAAAAATGTGGAGGATTTTTCACTGACAGGGGCAATAAAGAATTGCTCGGCCTATCAGCAACCAGGTCGGCGTCGGGGATGGGTTTCCATAACAATCCCAATAGCAAATAACACCCGGCCACGGTTGAGATTTGTAAAGTTTGTATGGAATTGCGACTTGTTCATAACTAATTGAGAATGCAAGTTAAATAATCTTTCAGATATATGACGATTATTTACCTAAAATTTTGAAGCGGATCGGCAATTTTCCGGTCGTTACTTAACCGGGGCACCTTGTTCTGCCCGCCCAGCTTGCCAATGCTTTTCATATAGTCGATAAAACCGTTCTTTTTAATAACGGTGATCTGTAGCCTTTCGAGGATATTCCCGGTGATCAGGTCATCGTAATAAACGTTCTTTTTGCGCAAATTATCATCAATCTTATTGGCAAAGGCCTTGATATCCAACGGTTCGTTTTCAAACTCGATCAACCATTCATGGTAAGACTTGCCTGCATCCTGCGCGATCATCGGAGCAACTGTAAATTCTGTGACACAGATATTTTCTTCCGCTGCTGCTTTTAATAATGCTGCCTCTACTTCTTCACCGATAACATGTTCTCCAAATGCGGAGATAAAATGTTTTGTTCTGCCGGTAACTATCAAACGGTAAGGGCTAACCGAAACGAACTTAACCGTATCACCAATATTATATGCCCAAAGGCCGGCATTAGTACTAACGACCAAAGCATAGTTCTCTCCGATCTTCACATCTTTTAATTGTAAACGGGTTGGGTTTTCATTAAAGATCTCACCTGCCGGAACAAATTCATAAAATATACCGCTATTGGTATTTAGTAAGAGTCCTTTTTCTTTTTGACTATCCTGGTAAGCAAAAAAGCCTTCGCTTGCCGGAAACAACTCAATGCAGTCAATTGACCTGCCGATACTTTCCTGGAGTTTTGTTTTATACGGTTCAAAATTTACACCACCCTGGACCATCACACTAAAATTGGGAAATAATTCTCCAATCTTTTTGCCGCTCTTTTCTTCCAACCTGTCAAAATACATTTGAACCCATGGTGGAATGCCACTTATCAATGTCATGTCCTGATTGATCGTCTCTTCAACGATCTTATCCAATTTAACTTCCCACTCTTCAATGCAATTGGTTTCATAAGAAGGTAATTGATTGGAACGCAAATATTGCGGAACATGATGATTAACGATACCACTTAATCTTCCTGTATGAATACCATTCACCTTTTCCATTTCAGGAGAACCGCTTAAGAAGATCAGTTTGCCATCTACAAAACTGTAATTATTTGTCTCTGCCATATAACACAGCAACGCGTTTCTTGCACCATTGATATGATTGGAGATCGACTCTTTACTAATAGGGATATATTTTACGCCGCTTGTAGTACCACTTGTTTTGGCAAAATAGATCGGTTTGCCTTTCCATAAAATATCCGATTCACCATGCTTTACTTTTTCTATATAAGGTTTGAATGCTTCGTAATCTCTTATCGGCACCTGCTTTACATAATCTTCGTAAGAGTGAATGGTATTAAAAGAATGATCTTTCCCGAATTGTGTAATGCCTCCAACTTTTAGCAGGTACTTGAAAATAGCCTGCTGATCCTGCACAGCAGTCGCCATTTCTTTTTTGATCTTCTTATATATGTAACGGGCAAAAGGTTTTGCCAGTAAAGATTTCAGTTTCATAATCTATCCAAAAGTATCAATTCCTATTTACAATCACATGGCCAATCGGTATCAAGATCAATGCAAGTCACCACTTCAACAGCATCTGTTCCTTTTGGTGCAAACACAATTCTTAAATGATGTCCTTCTGCTTCTCCTTCCAACGGATAAGTTGTTCCGCGATCATCCTCTTCTATCTTGCGTTCATTCACTTTTCCATCTTCCAGTATTTCTTTTACTTCTGCTTCTGTTATATGCCTGCAATCCATTCTGCAATGCGCGTGTTTACTATATATAATAGTAGCATGTCGATTAAAGCCTTCATTTGTTGCAGTTGAATCATTGGATGAGATCGTTGCCGGAACATTCACACTCACCTGGTCCTGGCTCGCAGAATGCCCCCGCTGATTTGTTTTGATCACAAAAATGGCGGTAGCTCCAACTAGTAAGAATATATACGGTGCGTACTTTTTCATCGTCACACGAAAGTATAGCAAAACCCGCACATGCACCTTTCCAAACCTAGTTTGTATCTTTGCCGCTCATGAGCAAAACCGTTGCATTACATACATTGGGCTGCAAGCTGAATTTCTCCGAGACTTCCACATTGGGAAGATTGTTGGAGCAGGATGGTTTTGTAAAAAAGGATTTTGATGAGATCGCCGATGTATATGTGATCAATACTTGCTCCGTTACCGAGAATGCAGATAAAGAATGTCGTTATTTAGTCCGCAGTATTCAACGAAAAGCACCGGAAGCATTGGTGGTCATTACCGGATGCTATGCACAATTAAAACCAAAAGAGATCGCAGAGATTCCCGGAGTGGACCTGGTTTTGGGCGCAGCCGAAAAATTCAATATCTCACAACACTTAAAAGAAATCTCCAAAGGTGATAGCACTAAAATATGCAGTTGTGAGATTGAAGATGTCAATACATTCACGGCATCTTATTCTGCCGGCGATAGAACCAGAACATTTTTAAAAGTGCAGGATGGTTGTGATTATACCTGTGCCTTTTGCACAATACCAATGGCAAGAGGCAAGAGCAGAAGTGATAACGTTGAAAGTGTTGTGAAAAATGTAGAGCGATTAGCAACAGAAGGAGTAAAAGAAATTGTGTTGACAGGAGTTAACCTTGGTGATTTTGGAAAAGGATTGATCGTACAAAGAAAACATGAAGAGAATTTCTTCGATTTAGTAAAAGCATTGGATGAGGTAGAAGGCATTGAGCGTTTCCGCATCTCTTCTATCGAACCAAATTTATTAACGAATGAGATCATTGAATTTGTAAGTAACAGCAAACGCTTTATGCCGCATTTTCATATTCCATTGCAAAGCGGAAGTAATAAGATATTGGGTTTAATGAAGCGTCGTTATAAACGGGAGTTGTATGCAGAAAGAGTTGGATTGATCAAAACATTGATGCCACATTGTTGCATTGGCGTGGATGTGATCGTTGGTTTCCCGGGAGAAACAGATGAAGATTTTAAAGAAACATTTGATTTTTTACATAGCCTTGATATTTCTTATCTGCATGTATTCACTTATTCTGAAAGACCCAACACTGATGCATTGGATATAAAGCCTGTTGTTCCGATTGAGACAAGAAATGAACGCAATAAACAATTGCGCAACCTGAGTTACCAGAAGATGCAATACTTCACACAACAACATATTGGCCAAACGAGAAAAGTATTATTCGAGATACAACAGAAAGGCAATATGATGGAAGGTTATTCTGATAATTATATCAAGATAACTGCTCCGCTAAAAAAAGAATGGGCGAATACCGTTGTTGATTGGGCGATCTAGATATCTAGGTTACACTCCCGCTCTTTTATCTGCTGAAATTATCAAAGACGATGATCAGGAAGATAATATCTATCGCAAAACAGGTTAACAATCCTATTCCCATCGGCCTGTATTCTTTAATGAAACTGAGAACAATACCTAAAGCGAATGTTAGAAAGATCAATGTACCCCCAACCTCTGTACTACGGAAAAGCATTGCCCCTCCTATCTGGATAACCAGTGCTATGATGCACGCCAACATTCCTTTTCCGATATTATTACCATTCATTTGTTTTAGTTTTAAAGCAGGGTTATTCCACTCGCCTTTAATTTCTCTTTAATACTTTTCAATACATCACTTTTCAGCTGATTGGATTTATGTACATCTGAACACCAGAAATACAAGGTCAGACTTGTTTTGCTTGAATCAATACCATTTACAATGACGGAAGTTGAACGATCGGTCATTACCTCAGGGTGTTGTTTTACTTCTTCTGTAATTATTTTACTCACCAATGCGATATCCGCATCTGCAGGCACATTCAACGGAAGCTCTAATCTTATGAACGTGTTACTTAATGTCCAGTTCACAATATGCTGCGTTAAAAAATCTCCATTCGGAACAATGATCTCTGCGCCATCTCCGGATATCATCGTGGTAGAACGAAGGCCGATCTCTTTTACCGTACCACCTCTGCCGCCAATTTCAATTGAATCGCCCACTTCAATGGGTCTTTCGAATATCAATACGATACCCGAAACCAAATTGTTCACAATACTTTGTAAACCCAAACCAATACCAACACCTAATGCACCGAGTATGATCGTGATCTTGTCAATGGGTAAACCCGAAGCCGCTACAGCCAACAAGAAACCAAGAGTCAATAATATCACCCTCATAAATAATAAACGCGAACCTGCTTTGCTTCTCTTTGTAGGGATCTCATCGTTGCTCCTGCCCCATACATAACCAATATTTTTTTGGATAAAATTAGCCGCATAAATAATAACAAAGAACACCACGATACTACCATAAGAAAAACCAGTACTGCCGATATTTCTTTTTGCTTCCAGGAAATGATCAATTGCTTTATAAACGGCATCGTACACATTAATATTGGTGGTGAAAACGATCAGCCATAATACGAGGCAGAGTCCGCTCAAGACCGGCCTCAATCTTTTTTCAACAGTTGCAAACTCCACATCCGCCTTCGCTAAATAGGCATTTCCTGCTTGTCTCTTATATTTGTATCTAAACGCAACTCTATGCAGATCAAGTCCTGTCTTCTTTTCTTGGTTCTTTCTTTATTTATCTCTATTCACGGATACAGCCAAAGCAATCCTACAACTAATTATCCTGATTCAGGTATGAGTGTTATAACAGACACCACGCTTAGTCAGAATGGACAATATATCTCCAAGATCCAGCAAATGTATTTTATACTGGGAAGGATCACCGGTGCTGCTGATCGTGCGATCGATACAAAGGATATGGAAGATAAACTGCCGGACATCGATTCCAACCTGGCGATCATCAGTGAAACGGTGAATAAACAGGATAAACGTATCAATATCCGCAACCTGCAATTGTTCCAGATATTGATGGGAGATATGCTGGATGATATGCGTGACTGGCAATCTACTTTACAGGATTATAATAAGACCTTGATCAATATGGA
>Ga0206889_1097_pt1 | contig 10107 bp, 11 predicted proteins | sample Alteio_BWOrgHeat_57_FD_153245 | JGI IMG/M metagenome (GOLD analysis project Ga0206889, IMG submission 153245) | Enriched cells from forest soil in Barre Woods Harvard Forest LTER site, Petersham, Massachusetts, United States - Alteio_BWOrgHeat_Nextera5 ... | reverse complement strand
CAGTAGCTTGTTATTGACCTCTTCGACGGCCTGGTTGTATTCCAGGGAGTCATGCTGAACCAGAGGCGAAAAGCTACATCCGGATGTTGCGAACGTAAGAGCTACGCACAGGCAAAGACTTTTCATCGCATTTCCTCTCTTCTTTTTGTTGATTGGCGATTCGTTTGCGGGGATTAGCGTAGTCCAAGAATTGCTGAAAGGCAATGCTTCTTCACCGCTGGACTAAGTATGCACAATGGTCGGGATACCAATCTAGCCATGGGTAGAAAGATGACGGCAGCATCCATTTTTCATGCCTCCGTCATCCTGGATGAAGGATTTATCTATTTTCTGGTCTTGCCGTTGACAATCCGCTGCACAAGGCCTAGATTTGTTGTTCGGTCATGAAAGGAAGAAAAAAATGAAAGCAAAGTTCCTAGTCCCAGTTGCCTCTGCGATAGCTGCCTTAAGCGGAGAGAGCGCACTTGCCAATGTCGAGCCACAGCCGAAAGACGCTGCAAAGGCAGTGGATACAAGCGGCATAGCGGCGAAAAATGATCCGATTACCCAGAACATTGCATATCAACTTGGTGATGAGAGTCATTCCATGCTGATGCGGAAATCGGCAGCGGGTGTTGTATATGCCCAGCATCAATCCCATGCAAGTCACGGCTCCCATGGCTCGCACGGATCGCATCGATCCGGGTCTTAAGGCCTTACTGTAATTTGGGTATCCACCCCGCCGGAGTTGCTTCGGTGGGTACGACGTTGTCGTCTAAAAAATTCCCATTGATATAAGCGTTTAGCAACGGAAGACGTCGTTATCCGCCAAAGAGATTAGAGGCAGGCGATGAGTGAGAAAACCTCACGGCAGGAGCAGGTGGTCTCCTTTGACTCCAATGTCTATAGCCTCATAGCGGTGAAGAAAGCCGCCTACAGATTTATCGATCTGTTCGCAGCCAACATAGAGCTCGGGGAGCGGGAGATCGTCTGTCGTCTGCATTTCACTCAGCCCCGTTCCGAGGAAGGGTGTCTACGTGCGGTCGATGAGTTCAGAAAAGAAGCACTCGATCAGGATCTCCGTGAGAGGATTAAGGCGGAGACCGAGCCAGTAAGGAATTTGATCTTGGCGCATGCTTTTTCCAAAACGGGGATTGTCGGGGATGAGCAAGTTCCAAAAGATTGAGTTTTATAAATCCCCCAAGGCCGAATACCGACTCTTGCCGTTTCGCTTTACACCCTTAGATGACTCTCGGCACGTCCTTACAAACCTTGCAGGTGAATATCTACTTGCCTCGAGGGCCACTGTCGAGGATCTAGTTAATCATCGGCTCGACAAAACAAGCGCTAGTTACGTAGATTTGCGTTCTCGCCACTTCCTGGTAGATGACGATACATCCGTAGCGCCTGAACTCCTGGCCATCAAGGTCAGGACCAGCTATGTCCGGTTGGCCGAATTTACTGGCCTGCATATCTTTGTCGTAAGTCTTCGTTGCGAGCACTCTTGCCCTTACTGCCAGGTCAGCAGACAGTCTGAAGACAAAGGCAAGTTCGATATGTCGCCAGAGATCGCGTCCGCATCACTCGATCTAACATTTCGTTCGCCATCAAAAAACATAAAAATAGAATTTCAAGGTGGCGAGCCACTGCTTAACGTTGATCTCATAAAGTTCATAGTCATTGAGGCGGAGAAACGCAACAAGACAGCGGGCAAGAACCTTGCATTTGTCATTGCGACTAACCTGGCACTGGTAACCAAGGAGATCCTTGCATTCTGCCGGCAGCACGCAATACTGATTTCCACCTCTTTAGATGGTCCAGAATCGCTTCACAACAAGAATCGGCCAAGACCAGGTGGCAATAGCCACCAGCGAGCAATCGAAGGGATTGCTCTCGTAAGGCAGGAGCTCGGGAGAGATCAAGTCTCCGCACTTATGACTACAACCGAAGCGAGCTTAGGGCAGGTGGAGGCGATCGTAGACGAATATCTGAAGCATGGCTTTTCTGGAATTTTCTTTCGCCCGCTTTCTCCTTATGGGTTCGCCATAAAGACCAAAACATACAGGGCTTACAACGCAGATCGTTGGTTAGAGTTCTACAAACAGGGGCTCGAATATATTATCGACCTGAATCGTCGGGGCATAGAGTTTGTTGAATATCATGCGGCGACGGTATTGGCCAAAATGCTTACGAACGATGACCCTGGCTTTGTTGACTTAATGAGCCCGGCTGGGATGGCTATAGCCGCAGTTGTTTACAACTACGATGGGAGCGTTTATGCGTCGGATGAAAGCCGAATGCTCGCTGAAATGGGGGAGGAGAGATTTAAGCTGGGCGACGTCTTGGAAGATAGCTACGAAGCGATCTTTAGCTCGCCAAGCCTCCTAGAGCCGCTGGAGGAGTCTTTTGCCTATAGCGTGCCCATGTGCAATGACTGCGCTTTTGAGCCTTTCTGTGGTGCTGACCCGGTCTTCCACTATGGTTTGCAAAAGGACTATGTTGGTCGCAAGCCGGAGTCGGAATTTTGTCATCGAAATATGACAGTGTTCAAATATCTAATTCGACGCATGGAAGAAGACTCCTTTGTTAAGCGTCTCTTCACAAAGTGGGGCACACGCTAATGCTCAAACTCCACGGGAAGTTACCAGTCATAAGCGCAACTCAAGGGAGGCCTTATCTGGTTACGTTGACGAAGAATCAGTCCCTGCCCAATGCATTAAGAGCGCAAAGAGCACTACTGACAACTTCCAATCGGGTTCCAGATGGCTACAGAGCAGTCTTCTCTCGTCATTTCTCGCCATCGTCCTCATCTCGTACTTCCGATATTTTTTTTATAAGTGGTGACTACGACTACTTGGATGAGGGGGATATTGTGCGCATCGATCCTGATACTGGATCCATGCGGACGCTCTATCGGCACGGATCCGCTCACAATACAATCCTCCTAACCGAACAGTGCAACAATTACTGTTTGATGTGCTCGCAACCACCAAAAGATCATGATGACTCCTGGTTGCTGAAGGAAGCAATGCAGCTTGTTTCTCTTATGCCCTCAAGCACTGAGAGGATCGGATTCTCTGGGGGCGAGCCTACCTTGTACGGGCGAGGACTAATTGACCTGCTGGCCCTGACCAAACGCAACCTTCCTAGGACGGCGGTAGATGTGCTATCGAATGGCCGCTCCTTCAAAGACTTTGCCTTTGCCAAGGCTTACAGAGAAGTTGGTCATCCCAACTTGACGATTGGCATTCCCGTCTATTCGGACGATGCGGTACGACATGACTATGTGGTCCAAGCAAAAGGGGCCTTTGATGAGACGATCCAGGGCATTCTTAACCTAAAAAAAGTTAATCAAAGGGTTGAGATTCGAGTTGTGATTCACAAGCAGACTATCGATCGCTTGGTGCAAACTTGTGAGTTCATCGCAAGGAATTTGCTCTTCGTTGATCATGTGGCGTTGATGGGATTGGAAATTACTGGGTTTACCAGGGCCAATCTCGACTCGCTTTGGATTGACCCATTCGAATACAAAGACATTCTCAGCGAAGCCGTACAGGTCCTTGCCGCCTATGGCCTCAACATATCCGTTTACAACCATCAGTTGTGTGTGGTGAACGCCGATATCGCCCCTTACTACAGAAAGTCGATCAGTGATTGGAAGAACGAACTCGTAGAAGAGTGCTCGGGTTGCTTGAAACAAGGGGAGTGCGGAGGCTTCTTCTCTTCTTCGAAAATGTATCGCTACAGCGACAACATAAAGCCCATTGTTAGCTAGATAAACTCGGGTTCCCTCACCGCCTTTTCCGTTCCACAAAGTATGGATAAGCCCAAAGCACCGCTATTATGGGGAGCGCCAGATCCGTCGGTCTTCGTGAAAAAGTGTGCTACGAAAATGCTCGCCGCTCTAGACGGTCCAATAGCGGACGTAGCTTGTGGGTCTGGTAGGAACGCTTTCTATCTGGCGGGTCTGGGGGCTACAGTGGTTGCTCTCGATAGGAATCTGGATCAACTTCGCTCACTCTATGGAGCTAGCCGGTCTCGTTTGAAGAGGCGGATCCGCCTTCAGGAAATTGATTTTGTTACCGACCCGTGGCCTTTCGGTCCGTTGACGTTGGGAGGTGCTTGTCTCGTTCATTTTCTTCATCAACCGCTTTTCCGGCAATTGGCAATGTCTATCAAGCCTGGAGGGTATCTCCTGATTGAAACCATGGGTAGTCAAGGAGGGAATTATGTGGAACTGCCTAGAGAGCGGGACTTGCGCAGAATCCTTGGCAGAAGTTTCGCATTAGAAATATATGAAGAGCGACATGCCGGGCCCGCTGAAGTGGATGCTGTAGCAGTTCGACTACTCGGTCGTCGGCGCTAGGGCATTACATGTGACGGGGACTCGTCTATAGGCACTTTCTGCAAGTTCGAAAGGTGCACTCTGGCTGATATTGGGCGTATTGATAGTTATCTGCTTCTTAAGTAGAACGCGCCATTCTTTGGTGTCAGAAAATTTATAGCGGGGAATTAAGCCATGTCGATCCTTCGGGTAAATCAGATTCGCTCGAAATTGAAAACGTTGTTCGAGTCGCATCTATATCTCAACGATATAAAACAGGACGATTTGGAGAGGGAAAATAAGGTTCTTTCTAGATGCCTGGCAGCTTTTGCCGTGTACTACTCTACAGGTTGCTCGGCTGAAGAAGCAGCAAAGGCAGTGATTGATGGTGGTGACGACAATGGCATTGACGCCGTTTTCCATGATGCAGCCGCCAAGATGGTTATATGCGTACAGTCGAAATGGATAAATAAAGGGAGCGGTGAGCCCGAAGCGAAGGAGATCGGATCGTTCCTCAGTGGAGTGCGCGACCTAATAGAGTTGGACATCTCAGGATTTCACAAGCGACTTCATGATCAACTTGATGAGATTAAGGGGCGGCTCGAAACCCCTGGTACTTCGGTAGCAATTGTTCTGATAACAACAGGGGCTAGCAAGCTGGCTATCCATGGTCAGACGCTGATCAACAAGTTTCTTATAGAGCTTAATGGTGAGGAAGCGGATCCGATCGCCTCTTCGACTGTGCTTGGCCTCGCGGAGGTATATAAGGGACTCGCAAATGATTCCAGGTCTACTCCCTTAACGCTAGATCTAACGCTACAAGATTGGGCACATGTGTCGGAGCCGTTCTCTGCTTATTACGGCACCGTGGACGGAGATCAGTTGAAGAACTGGTGGCTTGTTCATGGGAAGCTTTTGCTCGCAGCCAATATACGTCATTCGCTTGGAGAAACTGACGTAAACACAGAAATTCGAAAGACCGCCATTTCCTCACCTGAGCGCTTTTGGTATTTCAACAACGGCGTCACTCTAATCGCCAATGAAATAGCCAAGGCTCCGGCAAATACCGCATCAAGAGCCGTCGGGGTGTTCTCCCTAATCGGCGCTAGCGTTGTCAATGGTGCCCAGACAATCAGCTCGCTTGGGAAAATCACCGAGATCGCAGATATCGCTAAAGTTAAAGTGCCACTTCGAGTGATCTCCCTCCAAAGCGCTCCGGACGATTTTGGCAAAGAGGTGACTCGTAGCAACAACTTACAAAATAGGGTTGAGGCAAGGGATTTCGTCGCCCATGATACTGAGCAGGAGCGCCTTAAGCAGGAAATGGCTATGGAGGGCGTTGAATATCATTACCTCCGGGGAGATGATGAGTCCCTGTCTGGGAAAACGTGTGGACTTATTGAAGTTACGACTGCGCTGGCGTGTGCGTCGGGAGACTCTAATCTTGCAGTTCAGGTTAAGACGGGTGTCGGCAGGTTCTTTAATGATCTTGATAAAGCGCCCTATAAGACCGTCTTTAATCCCTCAACCACCGGGGCATATGCGTTCAATGCGACGGTCATGCTGAGAAGAATCGATTTGTGGTTGAAGACGAGGATAGCTACTCTCGACAAGAAAAGCGGTCCGATCTATGGAACGCTGGTCCATGGAAATCGGATCTTGGCCGCTGTTACATTTGAGCGATATGGAACCTCGCTTCTAAAATGCCCAATCACGCAATTTCAGACGGAACTAGACATACCTAAGCTGGAGGAAATTTGCGAGGACGTTCATGTAAAGATGCACTCTGCGACACAATCGTTTTTTCCAGGAAAATTTCTGGCCGTTTTGTTTAAGAGTCCCAGCAATAGTAAACGGATATTCGATTGCAGCTTGAAATAGCAAGAAAGATGCTTCGACATACTGGGTCGAACGTGCCCAATGCCGCTCTCCTACCTCTTGGTATTGTGGTGCAACTAGCTAACAGGACTAGTCAATGTGATCTAAGGACTTACGAGCCATGGATGAAAATGCAAGCAAGCTTTTACAGGCACTCAAAGATTTTCCTTTTTGGCTTTTGGTTGGACTTTCGATCGCTACAAATATCAGCTTATTTGCACCAGCGATTGCAGCAGAGATGACAGCGGTCTATAGACCGTGGCTAATCGGTGGAGCTGTTCTGTTTTCAGTCCTTGCGGTGACACGGGCTGTTGGACTTATCTTGCAATGGTCGAGTCTTCGAAAAGCAGCCGCCGAAGGCAGACGAACATTCCATATTTCTCCAATTGAACAACAGAGCCATTGGTCGGTAAGTAGACAAAGCGATGGCTCTTCTACTACCCAGATAGCAGCAAGCCTTTTTGTAAAGAATCGACGGCAGAATTCTCTTTACCTAGTCAAGGCAAATTTAATAAAACCAAAGATCAAAGGCAAGGTTATACAGAACCTCATTTTTATCCAAGGCCCAGGGGGGCAAGACGTGGGAAGTGCACTTTATTCTGGATACAGCGTACCCGCTGATCAGTCGTTGCCAGTACAAGTGGTAATCCACATTCTCGGCTGCCCGGCCACGAAGGTAACTGATGACCTAGACGCAATCCTCGCATTGGTGGACGATGACGGCAACGAGCAGAGAATAAGAATGGCCCTTAAAGGATTTCGTTGAGAACCAAATGAAGGAAGAGCACAGCTTACTGAGCTATTTTCTAGATTTCCTGGCGAACTGCCTGATCAAAACCCCTCCCATTCGCATCTTGAATTCGTCGCGGGATCTAGCCAAAGATCCATACAAAATGAAAGCAGACGGTTCAATATGCGGTGCGTTGCCAACCTCTATGGCAAAGCTTTCGGTCACGAGGATGCGTCACAGAAGGGTACGTTTCCTCTTCACGGGATACTGGTCTTTTATACAGTGGTATATTGGCGGCCTATGTTGCCCTCATCCCATCGCGTTCCCGGTCCAGTTGGCAGCCACGTTGGCTCAATCGCCTCGGTAGCTGTGCCGGCGGAAAGTCCGCCTGTTGTCTCCCTTTCCCTATATGCCAGCCGAATCCCGGCAGGCTTCCCATCACCAGCCGACGACTACCTAGCCGATCGCATCGATCTTAATGAACACCTGATTGAGCACCCTTCTGCGACCTTCTATGTACGGGTCCAAGGTGACTCTCAGCGTGACAACGGCATTTTCAACGGTGACGTCCTGGTGGTGGACCGTTCCAAAGAAGCCGTCTCGGGCTCTATCGTAGTGACTGCGATACATGGTGATTTGGCGATCAAACAGCTTGAGATAACAGGTAGCGGCATTCGCCTGCTCTCTGCCAATCCGGCCTACCCACCTATCCAGGTTACCAACCCTGACGAACTCACCATCTGGGGCGTCGTTACAGGCGTTGTTCGGAAGTTCTGAGGCTTGTCGTGTACGCACTGGTTGACGGGAACAACTTCTATGTCTCATGCGAACGGGTATTCCAGCCGGCCCTTGAGCGGATACCTATGGTGGTTCTTTCGAATAATGACGGCTGTGTCGTAGCCCGTTGTGCTGAGGTCAAGAAACTAGGGGTTCCAATGGGAGCACCTTGGTTTCAGATGAAGGCAATGGCAGAGGAGCATGGCATTCGTGCCTTTAGCAGCAACTACACCCTCTACGGCGACATGTCCGCTCGGATGCACGAGATAACACGGCAGTTTGCACCCGGCCAGGAGATCTACTCAATTGACGAATCGTTTCTCGATCTTTCCGGAGTGCCTGGTGACCTAGAGTTTCGAGGCCGAAACATCCGCGCCCGAGTTCGGCAGTGGATTGGCATCCCAGTATGTGTAGGCATTGCTCCAACAAAAACTCTCGCAAAACTTGCGAACCATATCGCCAAGAAACAGCCAATATTCGAAGGTGTATGTAACCTGGCTGCCTTATCTCCGGTGGCCGTGGATTTTATGTTTGATTCACTCCACGCAGGTGCCGTTTGGGGCGTCGGTCCTCGTTGGGCCAAAAGACTGGAGAGTTTGGGGATTCACAATGTGCGATCGTTAAGGGACATGCCGCTCAAGCACATCCGGGCACAGGGCGGGGTGGTCATGGAACGACTGGTTCTGGAACTGCGGGGCATATCCTGCATAGGATTCGATGAGCAGCCAGCCCCCAAGAAGGAGATTGTTGCGAGCCGCAGCTTTGGCTCTCGCCTTTCGAATCTAGTAGACATTGAGCCTGCGGTATTGGCGCATGCGGGGCGTGCGGGAGAGAAATTGCGCAGCCAACAATCGGTCTGTGAGTCAATGAGTGTTTGGATCGAAACCAATCCGTTCCGCACAACTGATCCCCAGTATTATCCGGTCGCTACCTATCAGTTTCCGACTCCGACGGATGACTCTAGGGACCTGGCTAATACCGCTATTGCGGGAGTACGTCGTATTTTCAAGGAGGGCTACCAGTACAAGAAAGCAGGGGTAATGCTCCAAGGTATCAGCCAGAAACGGCACCGAAACGGCGAGCTATTCCCTGCAAAGCAAATCCCTGTGACACCACGCAGCACAGCTCTTATGACGATATTGGACCGGACCAATCAACGCTTTGGACGGGGCACTATGGGCTTTGGAGTGGTGGAAAAACCGCAAGCGTGGGGCATGCAGCGGAATATGTGCAGTCCAGCGTGGACCACGAGCTGGAAGGACCTTCCGGTTGTCTCTTGACGTACTCACCTACATCGGGATTGCTCATGCTTGCTACGGCGCTAGTCCTGATAGTTCAAATGGGAAAACCCTTGATATTTAGATTCGAAGAATCGAATTCCTTCATCCCTTCGATAGAAGGCAGTCGCCCTTTTCCGTGCTGGGTTCGATAGTGACGGGGGAAAACTGTTGCTGCTCTACCATTTCGAAGCGGCCAAATCCTGGACGTGCCTTGCAGATTCGGATGGATGATGTGGGCTCATCAAGAAATAGCCTAACCGTTTCCGGAGTCCAATCGCATCTATGCCCAACAATAATCTTTCGCAATTGAAGTTGTTGTCCAAATTCCTTGTAGTAGTGGCCCGTGACAGAATCCTTGTCATGAAGGTCAGCTAGGAGTCGATATTCTCGTTCGTAGCTCCAATCAGTTGCCTTTGTGGACAAGAGCTTGGTCAATAGCTCCTCAGATAATCCTTTGTTCGGAAGATGTGGGCCGAATGGCACGACAATCCGTTCGTCTGTGTAACTGACCTTGACGAGAAGATCGTCAGGTATATCGAAGCCTAGACAAACTCCGGCATGCTTGTCGGCGTAATGAGCCCACATGACGGGGCTCGACCATCCCGCACCGAAGCAGCTAATGCCCGTCGTGTCGTTGAAATATCTGTATATCTGCTTAACTACATCTCTAGTATCTTGAGACCGTACGTCAATCAACATCAATTCAAATGGATCGTTTAATTCCTTGAACCGGCTAAGCTTAATCCGCTTCTCTCGAAGAATTTCTTCTTCCCATCGAGAGCTTGTCATGTAGTACATCCGCATAGGTCAGTTCAATTTTCCCGGCTCGTCCAGCCCCATAACAGTCCCTAAGATACCAACAAGGCTCTCCATGCCGTTGGCAAGCAGGACAGCGGTCTCCTCGTCAACTTTGCCAGCTCGGAGCGATTCCGTGATGGAAGCCTGATCCGAGTTGACAGCCGAGGCGTGCGAACAGGCTAAATCCAAAGTGGCGATCCGAAGTGCCTCAGCCAAGTGATCGGGAGTGGCGGCGGCTAGAAGCTCGTCAGCCAAAGCGTTCAGCGCACGGAATTTCTCCCAGTTTGTCATGGCTCTACCTGAGTTAAAAGTCTAAGGGAGAACAAATGCGTCCTGCCCCC
>Ga0206889_1096_pt1 | contig 10423 bp, 8 predicted proteins | sample Alteio_BWOrgHeat_57_FD_153245 | JGI IMG/M metagenome (GOLD analysis project Ga0206889, IMG submission 153245) | Enriched cells from forest soil in Barre Woods Harvard Forest LTER site, Petersham, Massachusetts, United States - Alteio_BWOrgHeat_Nextera5 ... | reverse complement strand
ATGCGGGAGGTAATTTGGTATTTGCCGGTAAGCCAACTGATCTGAAGAAAGTGAAAGAGAGTTATACGGGAAATTTTTTATAATCAATGATCTGTTTAAAAAGGATATATGAAGGATACGATACGGGAGACGGCTTTCGTATTTTAACAGACCGATTATGGCCAAGAGGAATTAAAAAAGAATCGGCACATATTGATCTATGGATGAAAGAAATTGCTCCGTCTACCGAATTAAGAAAATGGTTTAATCACGATCCTGCTAAATGGACAATGTTTAAGAAAAGATATAAACAGGAGCTTATTCATTCCGACTCATTAACAGAGTTGAAAAAAATTAGTAAAGCAAAAAAGAAGATCACTCTCCTTTATGCGGCGCGGGAAGAAGCGTATGTGCATACGAGATTGTTGATGGAACTGCTCGAGGGTTGATCTTTTTACCTCAACCGATTACTCTCCCGTATCAAATTATCATCTTTATTGATCGCTCTTGCTGCTAAGAATAAGAAGAATAATGTTAATACATGTAGGGCTGACCATAATGTATAAGTCCCGGCAGTAAAGGTTTTCACCTGTCGGTAATATAAAAAGATCAGTATAATTTCTTCAAAAAGACCTATAATGGAAAGGCGTATTTGCACGATCCTTGTCTTAAATAAAAAGATAGCGATCAATGCACTGAATACAACTGCTGAAGTAAGGATCGTTATAAAAAAACTATCACTTGCCATTATAGGAGAGGATGCAACGCCCAATGCATTGGTGCCAATATAAAAAGGCAACTTAAACGTTGCGGCGATACAGATCGCTGCCAATAAAAGCCAGATGGTTTGGATGCGTTGTATCATAATTATTTTCCTAATTCAGGATATAATGGGAATTGCTCCATGAATGCATTTACTTCTTTCTTTATTTTAGCCAGCTTTGCTTCATCATCTGCATTCATTAAAGCGACGTCGATAGAGTTTACAACAAACTCCATATCTTTTTCTTTAAAGCCTCTGGATGTTATTGCAGCAACACCAAAACGAATACCTGATGTAACAAAAGCACTTTTGTCGTCATAAGGAACCATGTTCTTGTTAGCAGTTATTTCTGCCATACCTAAAACCAATTCTGCTTTTTTACCACTGATATTTTTATTTCTAAGATCGATCAACATTAAATGATTGTCTGTACCACCGCTGATTATTTGATAATCACGATCGGTGAATGCTTTTGCCATAACCTGTGCATTTGTCTGCACTTGTTTTGCATATACTGTAAACTCATCGGTTAATATTTCTCCGAAAGCAATTGCTTTACCTGCGATCACATGTTCCAATGGTCCGCCTTGTGTGCCCGGGAAAACAGCCATATCCAATAAATTACTCATCAAACGGGTATTTCCTTTTACATCTTTCAATCCGAAAGGATTTTCAAAATCCTTTTTCATCATGATCACACCACCGCGTGGTCCACGCAACGTTTTATGCGTAGTAGAAGTAACAAAATGACAATGATCAAATGGATAAGACAATAATCCTTTCGCGATCAACCCCGCAGGATGCGCGATATCAGCCATTACAAAAGCACCTACTTCATCTGCTACTTTACGGATGCGTGCATAATCAATATCACGACTATAAGCGCTTGCACCACAGATGATCAGTTTTGGTTTTACTTTTCTTGCTTGTTCTTCCAGCATTTCATAATCGATCAATCCTGTTTCTTTCTTTACACCATAGAAATGTGGTTTATATATTTTACCGCTGAAGTTAACTGCAGAACCATGTGTTAAGTGGCCACCCATGCTAAGATCCAATCCAAGGATATTATCACCCGGTTGTAAGATCGCTAACATCAAAGCGGCATTTGCCTGTGCACCACTATGTGGTTGAACATTCGCGTATTCTACATTAAATATTTCTTTTAAACGATCAATGGCTAATTGTTCAACCTGGTCAACGATCTCGCATCCGCCATAATATCTTCTGCCCGGATATCCTTCTGCATATTTATTGGTCAATACACTGCCCATTGCCTGCATAACCTGTAGTGAAGTGAAGTTTTCTGAAGCGATCAACTCAATTCCGTGACGCTGACGTGCTAATTCTTTACCGATTAAATCAAAAACCAACTGATCTTTTTGCATAAAATTTGTAATTATTGCGCAAATATAGGAACGGTAAAATTATATTCCTCTTTTTACGAAGGCTGTAATAGAAGGTTATCCACCAAAACAGGCCGTTTATTCAAAAATCACTACTTTCACACCCTGTTTGTATACTGCAGACGGGTATTTTAACCAAAACGACTCTCCGGAGGATATTGGCATGAAGGCGATCATTCCCGTGGCCGGCACAGGTACTAAGTTGCGGCCACATACATATACACAGCCAAAGGCATTGATACCTTTGGCAGGCAAGAACATCCTGAGTATCATCATCGATCAGCTGCACGATGCGGGGATCAATGATTTTATATTTATCGTGGGCTACCTCGGTGAAAAGATACAGGACTATGTCAAGTCTAAATACCCCGATCTTACTTGTCATTTTGTTTACCAGAACGAACGTTATGGTACAGGCCATGCAATTGAATTGACCAAAGAAATTGTAGGAACAGACGAGGTCTTCATCGTTTTGGGAGATACCATTGCTGAATATGATATTGAAGAAGTACTGAAGTCTGAATACTCCATGTTGGGTATTAAAAAAGTAGATGATCCCCGCAATTTTGGTGTTGCCGAAATTGATGAAGACGGATTTATCCATCGTGTAGTAGAAAAACCTTCTATTCCAAAAAGCAATATGGCATTGGTTGGTTTGTATAAGATAAAAGAGACCGACATGTTGTTCAATTGTTTGCAGAAGATCATCCGGCGTGGAAATGAAACGCATGTTGAGTTCAATCTAACGGATGCATTGGAATGTATGATAGAGCAGGATGCCAAATTCAAATCATTTAAAGTGCAGAACTGGTATGATTGCGGTAAGAAAGAAAGCCTGCTGCAATCCAACGCTACGTTATTAAAAAAGATGGGCGGCAAAGTATCCGGACAAGAACGATTTGAGAACACCATTATCATACAGCCGGTAAGTATCGGGGAGGGTTGCGATATTAAGAATTCTGTAATAGGTCCCAATGTAGCGATCGGTGAACATACTGTATTGAATTATACCATCGTAAAAGATTCCATCATCGGTTCTTTCTCCAAATTATATGATGTGGTATTAGATGACTCCCTTATTGGAAGTGATACAGGTATAAAAGGTGAAACCCGCTCCCTGAATATCGGTGACGACACAGATATTGATTTGGGTTAAAATGGCCAATTTATAGCTTAAAACTTCTGTTAAAGCTTGAGTTGGTGAGTTTTGACACCCTAGTATCCACTCAAATAAAGTATTATATTTGCGCAATTCTAAACCACCATTACTAATCATGGGTCGTATTACAAGTCTTATTATTAATAAGCGGTTAGCTTTGATGTTGAGTATGCTAACGCTTTTTTTCCTTTCTGCGCGTGCTCAAAATCCTGATGGGACAACGCCTTCTTCGCAGACCATTGATAATATTTTGCAGAATGCAAATATCGATCCTTCGCAGATAAATTCGGGTACGGTTAAATCCTATCTGCAGGGAAATAATGGGGGCAATAACCCCAACGGAAATAATATGGGTACCGACAGGAACCAGCAGAATAATAATAACAATAATAACAACCAGAACGGCAATAATAATAATCAAAATAACCAGGGACAAAATCTAAACAAGGATAGTTTAAACCTCAATACACATGTACGTGAAGCGGGCCCTGAAGACACTTATGGGGCTGATATATTTGGCAATGCAGCGGTAATCAATGTATCCGAATTGTCTATTCCTCCGTTGGATTATCCAATAGGGGTTGGCGATCATATAGTTGTTGCATTGTGGGGCGGTAGCGAAGATCAACAGGATTATACTGTTGCACGTGATGGGTCTATTTTCCCAACAGGATTAGGTAAGATCATCGTTCAGGGATTAACATTTGATGAAGCAAGATCATTGATCTATGCCAGGTTTAAAAGTATTGTGCCGGCGTCTACCAATATCGCGGTGACCCTGGGGAAACCACGTACGATTAGTGTAAATGTTGGCGGCGAAGTACAAAACCCCGGCCCATTAACTGTTTCAGCATTTTCCAATGCATTGAATGTAATCGGCCTGGCGGGTGGTATTACCAGGTATGGTAATTTAAGAGCGATACAGGTTAAGAGAGATGGCAAAGTTATCGAAGTATTGGATGTATATAAATATCTTACAACGGGAGAGATAGGTGATCATGTTTATTTACAGAACAACGATTTCATTTTAGTAACTTTTGTTGAAAAGAAGGTACAGGCAACGGGTCTGTTTAAAAGACCTATGTATTATCAGCTGAAAAAAGACGAGGGCCTGAAAGCCTTGATGCAATATTCCGGCGGTTTTAGTACAACAGCGTATACATCGGCGTTGAAAGTAATTCGGAATGAAAATGAAAAGCAGTTGATGCATAACGTTAATGCTACTGCTATAATAAAAGATTCGAATTATGATTATACGCTTCAGGACGCAGATATAATAGAAGCTGATTCTATCAAACTAGGCATTACCAATAAAGTACAGTTATCGGGCGCGATTACCTATCCGGGTGTTTACGAATTTAAAGAAGGCGATCGTTTGTTTGATGTGCTCAATCGGGCAGGAGGTATTCGGAAAAATACCTATATGCATAGAATATATGTATTTCGCGGAGCTGCCGATTCATCTGTTGTAAAGAGTGACAGGATCGAGCTTGATATCAGCAAAATGGATTCTGCTAACAGTGCAAAAGACAGTAACAATATTTTGTTACAAACAAATGATCTTATACAATTATTTACGGTGAATGAATTTGTCGATGGACAATATATCGACATCTTTGGAGAGGTGCGTAAACCGGGTCATGTGAGAAAATTTGGCGGAATGACATTGCAGGATCTTTTATACTTGTCAGATGGAATTAAGCCAAATGCACAATATGGACGTCTCGAAATAGCCAGTATAGTAGATATTGATTCGGCAGAGCTGGGATTAAGTCCAACCCGTACTGTTGTAAGATCCTATAAAATCTTACCCAATCTTGAATTGGATACGGTAGCCTCGCAAGTTATTCTGCACAATTACGACCAGATCTTTGTAAGAGCCAATCCTGATTTTCGCCTGCAGCAAAATGTTCAGCTGCAAGGATTGTTTAAATTCCCCGGCTTTTATTCAAGACTATCTGCTACAGAACAACTGTCTGATTATGTTCAAAGGGCAGGTGGCTTTAAAGATAATGCTGATTTGAGTGGAGCTGTATTGTACAGGCAGAATGTTGATTTATACCGGCAAAGTATTATCCATAGAACCCAAACAGATCAGATTGGTGCTGTAGGTTTAGATAGTACCGTGCAAGGTCTGAGTGATCCTGTAAGTATTGATCTGGGAAAAGCACTTCAAAACAAAGATGATCGGGAAAATATTGTGTTGCAGGAAAATGATATTATTTATGTTCCGGAAATTAACCCGTTTGTTACCATTCGGGGTAGTGTACAATCTCCTTTAAAAGTTAGTTTTGATGAACGGCATACGCGATTAAGTTATTATATTGATCAGGCCGGAGGATTTGGAATTGATCCATGGCGAAAAAGGATCTTTGTAACATACGCTAATGGAAAAAGCAAGCGAACCTATAATTTTGCATTTTTCCATTTCTACCCAAGAGTAGTACAAGGGTGTACTGTAATCGTTCCTCAAAGACCTGTACCTACAAATGGAATTGGCAATATTATTGGACAATCAGTAACTGCTATGATCCCGGTACTTGTTGGTTATTTAATATTGAAGTCACTATAGCATAAAATTTATTTAAACTAATCCAGGTGAATACAGGAGAATTATTAATAGAGCTAATTAAAAAGAAGAAGGGTATTTTAATTACAGGCATTATTGTTGCCATACTCGGTTTCGTTTATGCAATCATGGCTCCTACTACCTATACTTCTAAAGCTACATTGTTTCCCCTGACATCTTCAACCGATAATTCTGCTAGTTCTGCATTAAGCGGGATACTGGGAGGTTTAACCGGTGGTGGGGCATCTGCTTCACCAAGCAATAGTTTTAGTAATGATGCAAGCATTAATATAATTGAACTGGCATTGAGCCGTACGGTAAGAGAACGGGTGGCATCATCAAGATTGCCACAGTTTAATAATAAAACTGTTACGGAGCTTTTAATAGACCAAAACAATGCGCATGCATTTTTTTGGAGCAAAAAATCGGTTGTGCCTGCGGATAGTACTACCGCCGCTGTTTTGGGAGGGGTATTACTTTTTCCAAATATCGCTGCAAAGATCAATAAGAATGGGGTGCTTGAAATAAATTATTCAAATATAGATTCAGCGCTGATAAAACCTGTTACTGAACTTTTTATTGCCGCTATATCCCAGTTTTATATTGATCTAAGAACTGCAAAAGCACAGGCCGATTATCAGTTCACGCTTATCAAGATCGACTCTTTGAACTCGGTACTGGGAGAACTGGATAATAAAGCGATCAGTTTTCAAAACACCACCTATTTCACTCCTTCAAAATTACAATACTCATTACCGCAGGATAATCTAACAACAGATAAAGAACGATTGATAAGCCAGCAGAGCAGTCAGATCGCCAATAAAGAGCAAGCCTTGTGGACATTACAAAAAGCAACACCGATCATCGCTACACTGGATCATCCGAACCCTCCCTTTGATACGAGTGGTCCTTCCCCGATATTATTTCCGATATTAGGATTTATTGTGGGCATTATGATCGCTTCATTCTTTGCGGTGAGGAAAGCATTGATGCGTTATTTACGGGCCGAAGTTGAGAAATTGACACAGCAATAAGTCTTGGGATATATTCTTACGATTTTCTGAAGGCCCATTTGATCATCTCTTTCCAGGAAGATTTCTTTCCATACATTAATATCCCTGTGCGGTAAATTTTGGCCGCGAGCAAAGTGGTTAAGAAAAATCCTGCTATCAGGAAGGTCATGGATAAACCCAATTGCCATAAAGGAACCCCACCGGGAATTCGTCCCATCATTACGATCGGTGATGAAAAGGGAATAATGCTTGCCCATACCATTACCGGGCTATCGGGGTTAGTGATATTGGAAGATAAAATAATAAACGAAAAAATAACGGGCATGGTGATGGGCAGGGTTAAGGCTTGCGTGTCCTGAGAATCTTCGTTGATCGTACTTCCTACAGCTGCGAATAAAGCTGCATAAAAAAGAAACCCTCCTAAAAAATAAAACACAAAGCATCCAACGATGCCCAGCAGGTTGATGCTGTGGATCGTTTGTAAAACGGCCGCTATTTTTAACTGCATGGTATTATCGTACCCTCCGCCATGCAGCGCCTGTGCGGCTTGCTGCGCGTGGTTCATCGCACCACTGGGAAGTAACCATGTGGCTGCAGCAAATAAAATAGTGATCAAAGCGAACCATAAAAAAAGTTGTGTTAAGGCGACGGCTGCAATACCAAATATCTTGCCCATCATCAATTCAAAAGGTTCTACACTGCTAATGATGATCTCTACGATACGGTTTGTTTTTTCTTCTTTTACCCCTCTCATTACCATGGAGCCAAATACCAATAAGGTTATATAAATGAGTGTACCACATCCGAAGCCGATCCCGTAATTCAACTCAACATTTACTTTTTGTGTTTCTCCTTTCTCTTTGGTCACATTGTTGGTGATGGCATACGCATCAGTGGTTTGCTGATCAATACTATCTACCACCGCTTTTGAGATACCGTTTTCCTGTAATTGATTATTGGCATAAGCCCTGTCAAGGTTATTTTCTATGATCTCTTTGTTATCAAGGTCTATTTGTCGCTGCGAATAAAGCGTAAAGGTTTTATGAACAGAATCATTGTTCATATCCAGCAATGCATCATATCCTTTGTTCAAATAATTGGTGGTATCGGTAGCAGCAGGAAAATAGAAGAGTACGCTACCGGAATCATCTTTGAGATTATACCGGAACATACCCGGATCATTGATAACCGCTATCTTCTTTTCTTCTTTTTTGGAATGGGATGAAAAAAATGCCGATCCGAAAATAAAGAGCATAAAAACAATGGGTAACAAGAACGTGGACAACAAAAAGGTTCTGTTGCGAACCCTTGATAAATACTCTCTCTGAATGATCAGCCCCGTTTTATTCATGATATGATTAATTGATAGATTGAAATTGCCTTGCTTCAGGAGAACCTTCTACCAGTTTGATAAAAATATCACTCAAAGAGGGCAATACTTCTTTGAATGAGTACACGTCGATATTCTTGTTGATGAAGTAGCGGAGTACATCATTGGTGCGGGTGTCTTCAAATAGTTGTACCAATAAACTATCCGACTGGGCTTTGATCACTTTAAAAATAGGGGTCATTAAATGTTCGGGAAGTACAGCTGCGCCTATTTGATAATGGTTCTCTTTAAAAGTATGTTTGATGTTTTTTACGGTACCGTCCAGTATCTTTTTTCCTTTGTTCACTAAAGCGATATGGTCGCATATTTCTTCTACCTGTTCCATACGATGTGTACTGAAGATGATCGTGCTTCCGTTCTTTGCCAAACGAAAGATCTCGTCTTTTATAAGATTGGCATTCACGGGATCCAATCCGCTGAAAGGCTCATCCAGTATGATCAGCCTGGGTTCATGTAAAACAGTAGTTACAAACTGGAGCTTCTGGCTCATTCCTTTGCTGAGGTCTTCTACTCGTTTATTCCACCAGCTTTGCATTTCAAATTTTTCGAACCAGAGTTTTACTTTCTGCATGGCTTCATGCCGGCCCATGCCTTTTAGTTGAGCAAGATATAAAGCGTGTTCACCAATTTTCATCTTCCGGTATAATCCTCTTTCCTCGGGCATATATCCGATATGCCGGGCATCGCTAACCGGATCAAATTTCTTTCCTTCAAAAGTAATGGAGCCGCTATCGGGATAAAAGATACCGGTGATCATGCGTATCAGCGTGGTTTTGCCCGCACCGTTTGGTCCTAATAAACCAAAAATATCTCCCTGTTGAATATCAAAACTGATATCGTCCACTGCTTTTTGTGTGGCGAAGTATTTCTTGAGGTTATGGAGTTCGAGGATAGTATTCATCACAATTGTTATGCGTAGAAAGATACGGAAGATAATTGATTCACCACTCTTTCACCATCCATGGCGGCACTAATAATGCCCCCTGCATATCCCGCACCTTCACCACATGGGTACAAATTTTTTAATTGAGGATGCGTTAATGTTTCCGCATCACGTGGTATACGAACCGGCGAAGAGGTGCGACTTTCAGTAGCTACTACTACTGCATCATTGGTATAATACCCATGCATTTTTTTACCAAATGATTTAAATGCTCTTGCCAATGAGTGATAAATAAAATCGGGTAATACTTCATTCAATTGAACAGAATTTAATCCCGGGATATAGGAGCAATCAGGCAAAGAAGCAGAACGTTTGTTTTGTACAAAATCTACCAAACGCTGGGCTGGAGCTACAAATTTTCCGCCGCCGCTTTTAAAAGCAGCTTGTTCAACCGATTGTTGAAAATGCATCAATGCCAATGGGTCATTTTCACTTTTCACGTTTGACGTTTGACCTATTATGTCTTTCATCTCTACCTGAACCACCATTCCGCTATTTGCAAAAGGATTGTTTCGTTTAGACGGGCTCCATCCATTCACCACCAATTCGCCCGGTGATGTTGCAGCAGGAGCAATAATGCCACCAGGGCACATACAAAAAGAGAACACCCCTTTATCTTCTACCTGTTGCACCAGATTATACGAAGCAGGAGGGAGATGTTCATCTTTGATACAATGGTATTGGATATTATCGATCAATTCCTGCGGATGTTCGATCCGCACTCCTAATGCAAAGGGCTTTGGTTCTATTAATAGTTGCTTATTATATAGTAAGGTAAAGATATCCCGGGCCGAATGGCCGGTTGCCAGTATAAAAGCATCTGCTTCAAAAGAATGGCCGTCTTCTGTTTTTACTTTCTTTAGCGCATCGCCTTCAACAATGAAGTCTACGACCTTTTTCTCAAATAAAAATTCGCCACCACAATCGGTTATTTGTTTTCGCATCGCGGTGATGATCTGCGGCAGTTTATTGGTGCCAATATGAGGATGCGCTTCATACGCGATCTTCTCTTCCGCGCCGAATTGTACAAAAAGGTTCAATATACGGTTGAGATCACCTCTTTTATTACTGCGGGTATATAGTTTTCCATCACTATAAGTCCCGGCGCCACCTTCTCCAAAGCAATAATTGCTTTCGGGATTTACTTCGCCTTCTTTATTAAGTATCGCAAGATCTCTTCTACGCGCACGGACATCTTTAC
>Ga0206889_1031_pt2 | contig 10431 bp, 12 predicted proteins | sample Alteio_BWOrgHeat_57_FD_153245 | JGI IMG/M metagenome (GOLD analysis project Ga0206889, IMG submission 153245) | Enriched cells from forest soil in Barre Woods Harvard Forest LTER site, Petersham, Massachusetts, United States - Alteio_BWOrgHeat_Nextera5 ... | reverse complement strand
CATTTATACTTGGGTACGCTTATCTAAGTATCTGCATGAAGATGAAGTTTTTTGCGAACAATTGCCTGCATTCAAAAATTTGTCGAAGTGGTGTATAAAAGAAAAAAATAAGTTATCGGATCCTATAATAGAAAAAATTATGAATTGTTTGAAAGATTTTCGCAAAAATATCATGAAAGAAATATTTTTTATTACGCTGGCAAACGTTAAAAAAGATACTTCGGGTGGTTTTCAACATATGAAGAAAAATTATGATGACAATTTTGTAGCTGCATACAATTTAATCCCCAAATCTTTCTTTAAAAAACAGAATGTAGTGTTCAAAAATTTTTTTACAAAGATAAAAAAAGAAGCTGCTAAAAATTAATACGAATTCGTAACCGTTTTGTTAAGAAATTTTAACGCGCGCAGCGTTTGCGCTCGTTCAATATTTTTTCATGTTAATATTCTCTATTCGAAAAAACAAAATCTACCGGCAGGGAAGTGTTCTACTGCGTAGATAGTATAATTTTTTTAAATTAATTAAGCTTGTTGTGTTGTTCTACTGTAATTAATTGAGTTTAATGTTTTTTTTGTTATACTTATTATTATTTAATCCAAAAAAAGGAAATCCAATGGTTAAAATTACGGAAAAATTAGCCAATTTCTTGTATAAGTCTTCTACTCCCGAAAAAAAGAAAATTTGTAATAAAGTTCTTAAAAATTTTTCGAAAATATACTTTGTAACATCAGACTCAAATTTTGAGTTTAAAGGATCGCACGCAAACCTTAAAAAAAGTTTTGTGTGTCTTACGAAATTACATTATTTTGGTAGATCTCGGATAGGGAAGATTTGCGATCGTTTTTTAGGTTTGTTCGGAAAGTCAGAAAAACAAACTTTCGAGAAGCGAATCAAGCTTCATATGGATAAAATAGTCTTTGATGAATTTGATGACTCTAAAAGCACTAGGCCAAATCGGTCATCGCCTAAAAATTTTTCCGATTTGGTATATAAATTGTCACATTATGACTCTTTTAATTTAAGCGGAAAAACTTTACCTACAAAATTAAAAAAAGAATTCACAAAATTACGTGAACAATTCCTGCAAGCTAAAACAAAAAATGCCTCGGAACGTGTTTATGCATATTTAAAAGACAATTCTGCCAACACACTCAATGAACTCAGCTTTTCAGAGATTTTGGATAATGAAAATTTTGATGAAATGTTTTCAAAGCAAAATAAAACAACGATTGATCGTTTATATGATGAAGTATACGATTTTATTGAAAAGTCGAAAGAAGATATAACAAACACCGAATCAATCAGAAAAAAAAGTGCAGAGTATATTGAAAAGATAGGGATTACGAGCAAGAGTATAGATGGACTATCTGTTTTTGCTAATGAAAAAGCATTGAAAGAAGGAGTGTATGAAAAAATTATTGATTATCTGATCCTGCAACATTCGAATTCCGTTATGATTCGCATCCATAGAGTTGTAGATCGTATTCTTTCTTTATTTGGAGTGTCGATTTTACAAAGAGCCAAAAGAAATTTAAATCAAAGAACTATGTATTCCCCCATTTATACTTCGTTACGCTTATGTAAAGAGCTGAATGAAAGCGAATTGTGCGAAAAAATGCCTGCATTCAAAAATTTGTCGAAATGGTGTATGAAAGAAGAATGCAATTTATCAAAATCTGCAATAGAAAAAATTAGGAATTGTTTGAAAGATTTTAACAAAAGTTTAGCAAAAGAAGGGTGTTTGCTTCAACTATCAAACGTTAAAAAAGATACTGAAGGGAATTTTAACGTGATGAAGAAAGATGATAAAGGCAATTTTAGAGATTTCGAGCAAGGTGAGGGGGAGCAGATTTTTGAATCTTTCTTTAGAAAACAGAATGTGGTGTTCGATAAATTTTTTACAAAAATAAAAAAAGAAGCTGCAAAAAATTAGGTACCGAATCCGTAACCGTTTACGTTAAGAAATATTAATGCGCTTCGTGAGTTCAATATTTTTTTCGTGTTCATACTACCTATTCGAAAAAACAAAATCTGCTGGCAGGTAAGGGTGAAATAAGATAAAATAGCGGTTAATTAATAATGAGAAAAAAAATGTTCACCTTTCCTAATTTATTGTCTCTACTCCGATTTCCCCTCGCCCTTCTTTTTATCAAAGAAAATCTTGTAGTTAGAGCTCTAACCATAGCACTTGCCGCGGCGACCGATTTTTTTGACGGCTATATGGCAAGAAAATATAAGAGCACCAGCCGATTCGGTACGGTTTTGGATCCGGTGGCCGATAAATTTTTTGTCGTGATCGCACTGGGAATATTCTTAATAGATGAGAAAATCTCTCTTCCCGAAGTCTGTGCCATGCTATGCAGGGATTTTTCTGTCATTATTTTTGGCCTTTATTTACTAGGTACCAATAATTTCGGTAAATACCACTTTCGCTCCATTTGGTGCGGGAAAATTTCCACAACGTTGCAATTCATGGTGCTGTTTGCTTTGACTTTCAATGTGAGTCTTCCTCCTTATATCTACGGAATTTTTATTATTTTAGGATTGGCAGCTTTAGTCGAGCTTTATCTGTCCGATCGGTCTTTTATCCCCCTTGAATTAAAAAATCGCTCCAAAAAAAAATTATAATAATTTTTAATTTAAAAATTATTAATTAGATATAATTAAATGTTTTAATAGTGTATAATAATTTTAAACTAATATATAAAAAGGAAGAAAATGGTTAAAATTACGGAAAAACTCTCTAATCTTTTATATAAGACTCCGACTCCGAAAAAAAAAGAGGTTTGTAATAAAAGTATTGCCTCTATCCTTTCAAATCTTAACAATTTCTTTAATGAAGGTGATGAAGATAACGCAGGTGATAATGCATTTGATTTTAATGGATCTTATAAAAAACTTGAAAAAAGTATCACATCTTATGCTAAATCGGAATATCTTGGTAAATCTCTATTAGGAAAAGTTTGTGATAGTTTTTTTAGTTTATTTGGAAAATCAGAAAAACAAACTTTAAAGAAACGTATCGAGATCCATGTGAATAAGGTGATGTTAGATTATATTGACGCAAGAAATATAAACAGGGTAGATAAAAACGGGCGTTGTGAGAAAAAAATTAATTTTTTTCATATAAATCATAAAATATTATTCTATGAGTCTTTTAATCTTAGCGGAACACCTATACCTGTAAAGCTGAAAAAAGATTTCGGTCAATTACGAGCCTCGTTTCTGAAAGAGAAAACAGAGAGGGTTTTGCAAAAATTTAATGAGTTATTAAACAACTCTTCCTCGGATACAGATATTTTGGCTACTCCGGAGTTTGATAAACTCTTTTCGGAGAAAAATCAAGAGAAGCTCGATCGTTTATTTCTGCAAGATATAAGGAATTTAATTGTTCAGAAAAATTCGAAAAATTCCGAATCCGTAAAAAAGATCATAGAACGATATCGAAAATTTTGTAACTATCCCTACGTCGGTATTTCCTCTCGTACTGTTCAGGAAACGTTAAAGAAAGGTGTAGAAAAAAAATGTATTGCTTATATAGATCTGCAAAATTCGGCCGGCAGTAAGAGGCAAAGATTGTACAAAATTGTAGATTATGTCCTTTCTTTTTTTGGAATGTCGCTTTTACAAAGAGCAAAAAGAAACTATAGTCAAAAAATTAAATATAGAGAAATAGAGAGTGTAGAAAATTTTTCCTTTTTCGATTGCACGGAATTTTTTGAAAAAATTCCTGTCTTACAAACGTTGCAAAATTGGTATGAAAAAGAAGAAGATAATTTATCCCATTCTATTAAAGAACAGGTTATGAGAATATGTATTAAATTTGATCACGCTGTGAACAAAGAAATATATTTTAATACGCTCTCCAAAGTATTTCAAAAGGATGAAGCAGGAAATTTTACAATCAATGATCCGAAAAATTTACCTCCGGATTCGACATTGGTCTCTGATTCGTTCTGTAAAAAAGAGAATGCGGGATTAGATAAATTTTTTACAAAAATACAAAAAGAAGCGGCGAAAAATCCTAAAAAGTCGTAGTGTCCTTGCAAGGTTAAAATAAATCCGGTATACCCAATCCGTATTATTGGAAAGGAGAAGTGTTTAGAAGATTCTTTTGAAGCGTTTTTATGAACTCTTCTTTCCGGTATTTGAACCCCGGAGTATACATGACGCTATATCGCCATATTCTTTTTGCCGCCGATCTTGTTTTTGCCGATGATGATCTGATTATGAAAAAAATCAAGAGTCTGCAGGAAATCAATCAATGTACCCTCAGTATTGTCCATGCAATAGAATATCCCCGAGCTTTACGGGAAGGGTATGACATTCCCACTGCGGCGGATTGGCAGGCCGAGTTAGAGTCTTCGATACACGAACGGATGGAAAAAATTTCGGTAGAAATGCATATACCGAAAGAGCATCAATATATACGTGTGGGAAAGCCCCGACTGAAAATTTTAGAAGTAGCTTCAGAAATAGGAGCGGATCTGATCGTTGTAGGGACTCATGCAAGACACGGTTTCCGTCTTTTATTTTCCGGCTCTACAGCAAACGACCTCATTCGTAAATCGGGTTGCGATATTTTGGTGATCAGGGTTTAGGTTAAGAGATCTTAAAACACTTCGGGCTCAGGAAATTTATCCGGTTACCTATGAAGAAATTGAGTGCGCGCAGCGTTTGGAGTGCGGTGACTTGTCACCGCTTTGCCCTCGCATTGACTTGTCAATGCGGTTTTAAAAACTTAGAGAACTAATCTTTGAACGAATTTCTGAATATCTATAAACACAAAATATCGCTTAAAACGCCTCGACAAGTCGAGTCGAGGGCAAAGCGGTGACAAGTCACCGCACTCCAAACGCTGCGCGCTGCAAATTCTATTAAAAGAAGACGGCTTGCCCGATTCTTTCCTGCGGAGCTATGCATAAATCTACGTCGAGACCCTTTTCAGCTAATACGCCTTTGATCACTTGTATCGCTGTCTCCGGAGTATTGCATTCGCCGGAAAGATGAGCAAGATGCACCTGTTTTAATCCGGGATGCGCAATTTCCGCCAAAAGAGCCCCTGTCGCTTCGTTAGATAAATGACCGGTTCTTCCCAATACACGTTGTTTGTAAACTTGAGGCCGCGGACAGGCATGCACCATCGACGGTTGGTGGTTGGCCTCTAAATACAAATAATCACAATCTTTAAGCTGCATTTTCACAAGAGAAGTCACAAATCCGAGATCGGTGCAAAATCCGAGCTTGAGCCCTTCTGTCTTAATAACAAACGCAACGGGATCCAAAGTATCGTGGGGAATGGTAAAGGGGTGAATTTCCAAATCGGCAAATTCAAAAGTTTCTCCGGTCGTAAAAATTTTGAATTGGGGACAATCTCTCTGAGAGGCCACAATGCCTTTTGCCGTTTCGGTATTGGCAAAAATCGGAATTTTTAATTTATTTGCCATCACTTTCAATCCGGCAATATGGTCCGAATGTTCATGGGTGATCAGGATAGCGTCGATTTCTCCTATATCGACATCGATCTCACCCAGTTTTTGTATGGTGGCCTTCGTGCTTAAACCGGCGTCGATCAATATTTTTGTGTTTTCGGTCCCTAAAAAAATGCTGTTCCCTTTCGATCCGGAGGCAAGGGGGCAAAATCCTTTTTTCATTATTTCTCGCAATGTTAGAAAGAGTGTGTCGATGCTGACCTTTTTAGCATATGGGAGAATAAAACGCATGGTATGTTTGTAGAATTTGCCGGTTATCGGGGAAATTCCTTTCCTTGCAGATAAAGAGTTTATTCCTTAAAATAAGTGTTAATTCATTTCTTATCAGGATAACAAAGATGACTTTAGATACCGGATCGCAAACCGATCGTTTAAAATTATTTAATACAGCAACACGAAAAAAAGAAGCTCTGATTCCTCTGAAAGATAATCGGATTCTGATGTACACATGTGGACCGACGGTTTACGATTACGCTCATATCGGCAATTTCAGAACGTATATTTTTGAAGATCTTCTCCGTCGTACAATAAAATTTATGGGAATGAAAATCACCCATGTCATGAACATTACCGACGTCGATGATAAAACCATTCGGGGTGCTTTAGCGAAAAATATCAGCTTAAGCGAATATACAGAGCCGTTTGTCGTCGCTTTTTTTGAAGATTTGGATACCCTTCATATTCAACGGGCCGAAAAATATCCAGCTGCGACAGATTACATCCAGGATATGATCGAAATCATCGAAGTACTTCTGGATAAAGGCTTTGCATATAAAGGGGCAGACCAAAGTGTCTATTACGCAATTGATAAATTTCCCCGATACGGCTGCCTCTCACATTTCAAAAGAGATGAATTATTGGCGGGTGCTTCCGACCGGATCATGAATGATGAATATGATAAAGAAAATGTCGCCGACTTTGTTCTGTGGAAAGCTCTTGATACGGAACGTGACGGAAATATTTATTGGGACAGTCCCTTCGGAAAAGGGCGCCCCGGATGGCACCTGGAATGCTCTGCCATGGCCATGAAAGTGTTAGGCGAAACAATCGATATTCATTGCGGCGGAATCGACAATATGTTTCCTCATCACGAAAATGAGATCGCGCAGTCCGAAGCGTGTTCGGGAAAACCGTTTGCCAAAATTTGGATGCACTCGGAACATCTTGTTGTAGACGGCAAAAAAATGTCCAAAAGCGCAGGCAATTTTTACACTCTCAGAAATTTATTAGATAAAGGCTACACAGGAAGACAGGTGCGGTATCTTCTTCTGCAAACTCATTACAAAACGCAGTTGAATTTTACATTCAAAGGATTAAAAGCGGCAGCGCATTCTCTAAAACGTCTGGATGATTTTATAACCAGAATGCTCTACCTGAACAGAGAAGAAAATAATCCGGAAGAAACCTCCGCAATTCTGAAAAAAGCAATGCATGATTTCACCGAATCTCTCAATGACGATCTGAATATTTCCGTCTCCCTCGCCGCTGTTTATGATATGATTCGTGAAATCAACAGTCTATATGACAGGCTTGCTTTAGGCAAAGAGGATGCTGCTGCTGTGATAGAGGTAATGAAGAAGTTCGACTCGATTTTAGGTGTCATGACATTCGAAAAAGCCGAAGACGGAATCCCGCAAGAACTAAAGGATGCTCTTACGGAAAGAAACAGAGCACGGGAAAATAAAGACTGGAAAAATGCAGATCTACTCCGCGATCATATTCGCGATAAAGGATATGTAATTGAAGATACTCCGACAGGAGCAACATTAAAAAAGATCGAGGTATAATGAGTCAAAAACCGCAAACAAAAGACGAACGTTTTATGGTCGCTCTTTACGAAATTGCAGAAAAAAAAGGCGATGTGTTTTCTCCTGTTAATCGTTTCTTAATCGGAAAAGTGATTGGATTGAATGAGGGTGCTCTACAAACAATCTGCCGTACTTTATTACAGACAAATTTTCTGAGAAAATCAGGGGATGAAGATGTATATCTTACAGAATTAGGGGAGCAATTGGTTTTGGGATTTATAGAAAGTAAATAACAAACCGGTCTCAATAAAAAACAATAGCCCGCCAATAAAAATGTTCAATTCTTCTCAGGTAGCCTCATAAATTTCGTGAATAAATATTTTTAACCCGGATATTTATAAGTAAAAACGAATTTTTGGTTTTTGTGTTAAATTAATATTATGTTAACAATCTTTATGTATAATTATAATATAATTAAATTAATAAAAAAGAGGTTGATATGAATATTAGTAATATAATGAGTAACACAGTTGATTTAGTCAATTCAAAACTCAATGCAACAGAAACTATGAAGCATGTGGGGGATAATAAACTTACCAAGTGTACCAAAGTTGCAGTATTCGTAGCTTCCGCACTTGCTGTTAACGCAGTAGCACTTGTTGCGTTAGGACTGGCTGTTGTAGTGTTGGCTCCTGCAATCATTTCAACTTTGGGAGTTATGGCACTAATAAGCGCATCCGCAGCCTTAGGGGCATCGTTCATTGCTTATCTCCAAAATCCGAAATATTTCGATAAACTTCTCAAAACTGTAGACAATGATATCAGGAATTTTCTCAGGAATGTAAGTCTTGAAGAGATGAAGAATTTAGGTAAGACATTAAAAGAAGATATAATGGCTTTATTATCACATAACACCTCGACTGTTCAAAAACCAATTAGTGAACCGACTAATCCCGGTGGTAAAAGTACTGACTACGGTGATTCTCAGTCCTAAAAAATATATTTAATATGACCGAGAGAGTCCTTCTCTCGGTTTTTTTACCCTTAAATCAATCAATTCGCTCTTAGCATTCTATTTTTAAAATTATTTATTTCTTTTTGTTTTGTTAATACAAAGTTAATATTTTAATTTTATAATAATATTGTTATAAATTTTAAATTATTAAAAGAGGTTTATTATGACAATGAGTTCTTTAATTCAAAAATCAGCAACTATAACTTATCTGAAAAAGACTCATTCAGACGAGATATCGCCGTTGAAAAATAAAAGTGCGGTTTTATTAGCCGCTGCCGCAGTAATTATTCCTTTAGTATTAGGGATTCTCGCAATTCCTTTAGTAATTTTACACCCTCCTGTATTTATAGTTCCTTTAGCTTTTTTTGTAACTGCAGGCGCTGTAGCTTGCGCAATTTTGTCTGATACAGTCGCGCAACATCCTGATTTTGTACAAGAAGTCCTGAAAAATCTTAAAAAAGATATGCAATCGTTAAAGGAATCGATCACAAATCATAGTCATGATGAAAATATTGACTTATCGGAGGGAACTCCTTTAGCGACAGGTTATAAAGAAATATCTACGGAACAGTCTTTTTTTGAAAAAATAATAAGATTAATAAATGCGTAAAATTAAATTTTAATAATTAATTAAATAAGGAAGTGAAAAATGGAAGCTACTTTAAAAGTGTTTGAGAATTCCAATACAGTAGATTTTCTTAAAGCGACCAAGATCAAACCTGACACAAAACGTAGGCTGGGTGAAACGGTTATGATGGCAGCTGCGACCATTGCAGTGTTAGCTGCTGCTATATTGGGAGTCTCAATATGCTCTGTAGTTGTAGGTTTGCCTCTTTTAACTTTTGTTATAGCTCCTATTTTCGTATCGATGCCGTTTTTACTTATTTCATTAGGAGTTGCGACAGTTGCTGTAGTAAAAGATCCCGAATTTTTTAAAGACTGCCTTGCAAATGTCGTGAAAGATATCAAAGAAGAAATTAATAAACCCGGAAGTCAAATCGGCAAAGATTTGAAAGACTTGGGCCGAGCAATAAAGGAAGATGTGATAAGGATAGCAAAAGCAGAATTGACATCGATGAAACATGACGCACTCAGTGTTTTTTTTCCGGATCATTTGTCAAATTCTGAAGGTGTAGTTCCCGATACAACGGACTAACGAAGTATTGAATTCGCGCAGCGTTTGGAGTGCGGTGACTCGTCACCGCTTTGCCCTCGCATCGACTTGTCGATGCGTTTTAAAAACTTAGAGAACTAATCTTTGAACGAATTTCTGAATATCTATAAACACAAAATAACGCTTAAACCGCCTCGACAAGTCGAGTCGAGGGCAAAGCGGTGACGAGTCACCGCACTCCAAACGCTGCGCGAATTCAATTATATATTACATAACTAACTAATTATCAATTACTTATTCCTTACTTTAGCACCATTGTTCATTGCGATCCGGATGAGATAAATAAAGAAGGTGAGGCCCGAAGGGCCGACATAAATGCTAAATAATTTATTAAAAATTAATATTTTATTTTTTATTTATTAATAAAAATTTTCTATAATTTATATATATAAATAAATTATTAAAATATAAGGAGTAAAAATAATGAAAGCAACATTACAAGTTTTACAAAGCTCAAATACAGTAAATTTTCTTAAAAAAGAAATCCCATCTGACGTTAAATTAGGGTTAAACGGAACTGCTATGCTGACTGCCATAGCTATTACATCACTAGCCCTTACAATCTTGGGAATAGTTGTTTCTGCGGTTATCAGTTTGCCCCTTTTAGGCATGGCTTTTGCCCCTCTTGCCATATTAGCGGCATCATCATTTAGTGCAGGATTTGCGCTGACTACTACCATAGCAGGTACTCCTCAATTTTTCAAAGGCTGTCTTGAAAACGTAATGAAAGACCTCAAAGAAGAAGCTAATAAATCCCTTAGTCAAATCGGCAAAGATGTGAAAAACTTGGGCAAAGCAATAAAAGAAGATGTGGTAAATGCATCAAAAAAAGAAGTGGAGACAGTAAAAAATAATCTGAAAGTAATAAAAAACATTATAGACGACCAAATTCATGCAGGTAAAAATTATTTATCAACCTTCACAGGGACCTAATCCGCATTGCCACAGTGTTGTAATACAATTTAAGCCCGCAATGAATAAAATTAAGAGGCACGAAAATT
>Ga0206889_1095_pt1 | contig 10703 bp, 8 predicted proteins | sample Alteio_BWOrgHeat_57_FD_153245 | JGI IMG/M metagenome (GOLD analysis project Ga0206889, IMG submission 153245) | Enriched cells from forest soil in Barre Woods Harvard Forest LTER site, Petersham, Massachusetts, United States - Alteio_BWOrgHeat_Nextera5 ... | reverse complement strand
CAAACGCTGCGCGAATTAAACTCTTCTTAAATTAAATGTTTAATTTTTTCTATCATGACCGGCATCACCTGCTTCAACTGTCTTGCACGGTGATCCCAAGTATGTCCCTCTAAAACAGCCTTCTTTCCCGCTTTTCCCGACAATGCTCTCTCGGCTTCATGGGCCAGGTAATAATTGATCTTTTCATTGACCGCCTTTCTGTTCTCAAAGGAATAAATAACGGGAATATCGGGAGTAAAAAAATTCTCTTTTAGAAAAATATTCTCACTTGTAACCAACACATTTCCGGCACCCAGTCCTGCAAATATTCGCTCATGAGACCCGTTTTTGAAGAATGGATTGCTGTTCAGGCACACTTTACTTTTTTTAAAGATAGAAAGACTTTCGGCATAGGTGACCGGTTTATGGAAAATCACATTTTTTTTGTCTTTCAGTAAATCCTTCCACCCCTTAACCGCCCCTTGATCATCCTCAAAAAGTTCTCCGAAAATATGCACCTCTGCATCATCGATGCTTTTGATGAGAGCAACACGATCTAATCCGCGGGTATATTTATCCAAATAGGTAAACAGCTTTAGAAAATCGACCCCTTCTGTAGGAAAGCCGGTCTCTCTTTGCGCTTTGACCAACGCTTCCTGAAGAGGGACATCTCCGTCGGAAAGTACGATTCTGCAGGCAAGATCCAATGCGGCACAAATGCTTTCCGAGAACTCATTTTGCCAACATTGGCGCATCGTCTCATAATCATAACAACTGCCGATAAAGACAACATCATACTCTTTAGGCTCGTCCGGACTTTCACATAGCTCTTTTTCAACGGCATGGGGTAACAAAAAAATTCGGTCAAAATTTTGAGTGGCCAGTCCGTAACAATCGAAATAGTCCACACACGAAATCACCGAATAAGGACTGTGAATGAGTCCTACCGAATAAAGGGAAGGATCTAAAAGCATGGACAAATGCGGTATTTGTAAGAGGTCCCATAAATATGTATTGTCGGGAAGAGGATTAAAACTATTGAAAGACAAAGTGAAGTCGGGACGGAACTCTTTAATCGCCTCGATAATGCCTTCATGAATTTTTGTTTCAATGACATCAAAAACTTTTGTTTCTATCCCGTTTCTATTCAATGCCTCTGCAAATTTTTCCGTAAAATGACGTTTGGATTCATACTGATTATAATTCACTAAAAAGCAGGCTTTTTTGATCATGAGTCCGGGTCCTTATTAAATCTTTCACACAATTTTGAATAGTGGTCGAGTATATCAAATGTCAGTTTTTTTCTAACTTGTTCATAATGGATAGTTTTTTTACCGGCAAGGTTGGTTCCGTGTTTTTTTATAATTATATTCACTTTTGAAGCGATGAAATCATCAAAATTTATGAATCGGGTCACAATATTTTCAGGGGGGAACCGGACCTTTTTTCTACGGAAACTTTTGAATCGGATCGATTTAGGAAAGGGAACCCATGAGTCAGGAAGAAGATCGGTCAGTCCGGCACTTTGAAAAATGCCGAATAATCCTCTTTTAAACAGATCGGTGACTACAACACCGGTTTTTTTAGAAGCGGCTTCTATTCCGTTATGCACTTTTTCTGTGGCATTGATCCCTTTTTCCACCACTTCGATAAGTTGTTCTACAGTAAAAATGGAATTGGATCCTGTCAAAACCTCGCCGATAGTTTTGCTGCCGTTTTTTAGACAGGACAGAAGAAATTCTTTGTTTTTTATCAGTTCTTCCAAGCATTTACTGCTGTTGACAAACAGTTCATTTATGCTTTCGTTGCGAATATCCTCGCCGTAAGAAAATGCAGCAACGGAATCCATGATTTTCATGCTTAAAATAAAAAGGCCGACAATCAATTCGAAAATGATTTTGGTGATTTTTATGATTTTATTTTTATATTTGTAAAATAGGACGGCACCTCTATAGGTGACGGAAGGGGAGATCCATCGATTTTTCGGAAGGGAACTTCGTTTAATTTTTCTATTCAACGGATGAGGGTCGGTCAGTTCCTCCCAAAATTTTTCTCCCTTTAGAACCAACTCGATTTGTGTCTTGGCATTTTCCGTCATACGTGCTGCAATGAGAACAGACCACGCTGCGAGCCTCACCGGCGACTTATGTCCTGCAATCCAATTGACGGAATGGCCTGCCGCCAATTTCAGGAAATTATCGGGATTAGTGTACACCTCAATTCTTTGGCACCAATACCATATTCTATGAATTCTTAAAATAATTTGTAAACACGACTGCATAAAACTATTCAATTGTAAATTATGAGGAGTCATATGGCGTGTCGTGGCGGTCACCACTGTTATCGGCATGGGCATAGGAAATCTCCGTCTCTTTTCAGGAATAGTAATCGGTCAGAGCTTTTTTATTCTTCCATAATTCTCGCGGAAAATATATCGTGTTGAGAATAGATTCAATCTTTTCAGGAGCTAATATGAAACCGGATTCGGACACTTTTCAAGAAGAAAAAGCAGGTAAACAGGAATATCCTCCTCTTAATGCCGATGAAAAAAGCATTTTAGTAAAAACTGCCAACGCAATAAGACAACTGTCTATGGATGCAGTGGAAAAGGCTGATTCAGGACACCCCGGTCTTCCTTTGGGATGCGCGGAAATCGGCGCTTACCTTTACGGACATGTTTTACGACACAATCCTAAAAATCCGAAATGGCTGAATCGCGATCGTTTTATCCTCTCCGCCGGACATGGCTCTATGCTTCTCTATTCCTGTCTGCATCTTTCCGGATTTAACGTATCAATTGAAGACATTAAACATTTTCGTCAGCTGCATTCGATTACTCCGGGTCATCCGGAATCTCTTGATACTGAAGGCGTTGAAACAACAACCGGCCCATTAGGTCAAGGTGTCGGCAACGCTGTCGGACAGGCTCTCGGACTAAAAATGCTGGCAGCCCGTTTTAATACTCGTAAATATAATATTTTTGATGCCAAGGTCTACTGTCTTATGGGAGACGGTTGTATGATGGAAGGTGTTTCCTCCGAAGTTTCTTCCCTTGCCGGCCATTTAAAACTCGATAACCTCATTCTCATCTACGATTCCAACAGCGTTTGTCTAGACGGTCCTTTAAATGAATCGTGCTCGGAAAATACGATGGAACGCTATAAAGCATACGGATGGGAGGTTCATGTAGTGGACGGTCACGATCTCGATGCTCTGCATCTTCTGTTTTCCGAACTGCAGGCTCATCAAAAAAGACCTACCTTGATCATCGCACACACCATCATCGGTCGCGGATCCCCCAACAAAGCGGGATCCTCCAAAGTGCACGGAGCCCCCTTGGGAGCTGAAGAGGTGGCTGCCACAAAAGAGGCTTTAGGATTACCTGAAGAGCCTTTTTGGGTTCCTAAATCTGTGTATGATTATTTTGAAAATCGTTTGAAAAAAGATCGATTGGCAGAAGACGATTGGCAAAGAACTTTTGAAGAGTGGGCTAAAGAAAATCCGGATCTCCTCGTAGAATTCGAAAAAATGGCTAAAAAAGAAATGCCGGAAAATTTAGAAGAAAAACTAAACGCTATAGAAATAGCCTCTCCTTCGGCAGGTCGAAAATCGTCCAATATCGTACTACAGGAACTCGCAAAAATGCTGCCTTGGTTGGTGGGCGGATCAGCCGATTTATCCTGCTCCGATTTGACGATGCTGAAAGATTTTCCTGTCATTAAAGCCGAAAATTTTACCGGAAGAAACATCAAATTCGGTGTTCGTGAATTCGGAATGGCCACCATGGCAACAGGAATATCCCAAACCGGCATGTTTACTCCCTATATCGGGACTTTTTTAACATTTTCCGATTACATGAGAAATGCCATTCGATTATGCGCCTTAATGAGAGCAAAAGTCATTTATCAGTTTACACACGACTCCATTTTTTTAGGGGAAGACGGTCCGACACACCAGCCTATTGAACAATATGCCTCTCTAAGAGCGATTCCTAATCTGCATTTTATCAGACCTGCTGATGCGAACGAAGTGAAAATGGCATGGCTCGCCGCACTTTATTATGACGGTCCTACAGCTCTTTCCCTTTCAAGGCAAAATCTGCCTGAATTAAAAGAGACAAAAGTTCCCTATGCCGAAGGGATGGGCAGGGGTGCCTATATCATCCGGAAAGAAAAAGGGGAAAAACCGGATTATATGCTGGTTGCCACCGGATCAGAAGTGGCTTTAGCAATGGGCGTAGCTTATGAATTAGAAAAAATGGGCAAGTCTGTCCGGGTCATCTCCTTTCCTTGCTGGGCAATTTTTGAAAAACAAAGCGAAGAATATAAAGAGAGCGTTTTTGGGGGAGACCTTGGAATACGTGTCAGCATAGAAGCCGGAGTGGAATTGGGATGGCATAAATATATAGGGCGTAAAGGCATTCCTATTTGCATGCATACTTTCGGTCTGTCAGCTCCTCTACAATCTCTTATCGAAGAATTCGGATTCAATGTTCCGGCCATCATCGAAGCTATCTTGTAACAGGGGATGATGAATCCCCTTTTATTAGATGCTCTCAAAGGCAAAAATTTTTCGAATCGCCCTCCGGTTTGGCTTATGCGCCAAGCCGGTCGCTATATGCCTGAATACCGGAAAATTCGGGAAAAGTATGATTTTCTTGAAATGTGTAAAACTCCGGAAATCGCAACAGAAATTACTCTGCAGCCTATAAAAGCTTTCGGACCCGATGCCGCAATAGTGTTTTCCGATATCCTCGTTATCCCCGATGCGTTAGATGTAGGCCTTCGATTTGAAGACGGAGCAGGTCCCGTCATCGAAAAAGCTCTCAAAACCGATCGGGATATCGAAAATCTGAGGACCGAATCGTTACTCGGAAAATTGGATTATGTCTTTCAAACCATACGTCTGTTAAAAAAGGAATTAAAAATCCCTCTCATAGGTTTTGCAGGTGGCCCTTTCACTGTTGCGAGCTATATGATCGAAGGGAGAACCGGAAAAACTCTGCGCAATACCAAAAAATGGATGATACAAAATCCGGACTCATTTCATAAACTTCTCAATTTACTGACCTCTCATACAATTGAATATGTAGAAAAACAAATCGATAGCGGGGCAGATGTGATTCAAATATTTGACTCTTGGGCTAACGCTCTTTCCGATAACCATTTTCGTGAATTTTCTCTTCCCTATATGAAACGGATTTCCGATGCAGTCAGAAAAAAAAATGTCCCTTCTATTTTATTTTGCAAAGGATCCTGCGTATTTGCCCCCCTCCTTGCAAAAGCAGGTCCTTCAGGAATCGGATTGGATTGGAATGCAGGTATTGCCTCTGTTCGCTCTAAACTTCCGAATATAACCCTGCAGGGGAATTTGGATCCTGATATTCTATATGCCTCTCCGCCGGTCCTGCAAAGAGAGGTGAAGAGTATTTTGGATAGCATGCAGAATGATCCGGCCTATATTTTTAATCTGGGTCACGGAATTGCTCCGGATGTCTCGCCGGACGCCGTAAAAATCCTGATCGATACAGTCAAACAATATTCCGCCTCTTCATGAAAACAATCGGAATTATCGGAGCCGGTATTTCCGGATTGACTTTAGCCTATCTGCTTAAAAAAAAATTCGGCAATTCTCTCAACATTAAAATTTTTGAAGGAAATTCTTTTCCGGGAGGATGCATACAAACCGTGCATGATGCCGGATTTCTTTTTGAACTCGGACCTCGCAGCTGTCGTTCTGCAGGTAACGGACGGTATACGCTCCGCCTGATAGAGGAATTATCCCTTACCGAAGAGATCATCAGCGCCGATAAGTCCTCACGGAAAAAATTTATTTATCGCGATGAAAAACTTCAGGCTTTGCCCGCCGGAATTTTTGGTGCTCTGTTTTCGCCTCTCATGAAAGGGGTTCCCAAAGCTCTTTTAAGAGAATTATTTATTCCGAAAGGATCCGGATCCGAGGAAACAATTGAACAATTCATGGTGCGGCGTTTCGGCAGATACATGACAGATACTTTTATTGATCCTATGACATTAGGAATCTATGCGGGAAAAATAGCCGAACTTTCTATGAAGGCCTGTTTCCCTTTATTACATACCTACGAACAGATAAACGGATCCATAATGAAGGGGGTATTCTCCCGAAAAAAATGTGATGTGTCTTCTTCGGAATTCGTCAGGAAATTCTGTAAAGAGCCGATATTTTCTTTCAGAAACGGTATGCAGACTCTGACGGATACATTGGCAAAACACCTGAAAAATGAACTATTCCTTAAAAAAACTGCCGATAATATTACTTTTAAGAAAGAAAAAATTATAGTTTCATTTAAAAATCATGAGCCGGAAGAATGCGATAGTCTTTTTGCAGCCTGCCCGGGCGAACATCTTGCCGAATTATTGAAAGAGGATATTCCGAATTTTCCCTCCGTTGAAACAGCCTCTGTTGCTCTTGCGTGTGTAGGATATAAAAAACAAGTACTTCCAAATAAAGGATTCGGACACTTAATCCCTTCTTCTGAAAAAAATCCGGTTCTCGGCATGGTGTGGGACTCCTCCGTTTTTCCTCAACAAAATAAACGTCCGGATGAAACGCGATTGTCTGTCATGACAGGCGGCTCTCTTTTTCCCGGAATGATAGACATGAGCGAAAAAGAAATAGAAATATTGGCGATAAAAGCCGTCAAAGAACAACTGAATATTACAGAGATTCCCGATTCAATTACCATATACAAAAGAAAAAATGCCATTCCTCAATACACCATAGGGCATATGGATAGAATCAAAAAAATGGAAGAGCATGTCAAAAATCTATCCCCCCATTTTTCTTTTCTGGGATGGAATTATTACGGAGTATCAGTCAATGATTGTATTGCCCAAGCATACCACCTCACAGAGCACCAAAGAGGGATTTAACCCGCGCAGCGTTTGGAATGCGGCGCTTTGCCCTCGATTCGACTTGTCGGATACGCGTTAAGCTAATATGAATTTACTTATTCTTTAGTTTAATGAATATACGACCACCGCTCACGCGAGTTAAAATTTCTTAACGTAACCGGTTACTTAATTAGGAGGCATGCTCTATTTTTCTTATATTATCTAAGACTGTTAGTAAATGAATTACCTGTCTTTCAGTAAATACTGTACGTGATTTCCCCTGTAACCTGAATTCACATTCTAATTGGTTAGCATACGTGTGCCAAAATTTTTCATCTTCAATTGATTCCTGATTTTGAGATATCTTGAGTTCATTTTGAATAAAGACTTTAGCTTTCATCCAAATTGATATAATTATTGTAACTAAATTGAATTGTTCTGAAGAGAGTTGTGTGGAGGGAAATGTGTTTGCTACCCAATCACTAAAACATTTTTGCTCATGTTCAGATGTACCAAGGTAGATCAACTTCTTATTTTGTTTCAAAAGGTACTGAATCGTTTCTTCTGCAAAAGTAAGAAATATTGCCTCCGGACCGGTTAGGCATGAGTGTAAAATAATACTATTTCCCACCTGCACGACGGAGGGAGGAGTTTTATCCGAAAATGTCGTGGTCATTTTTATTGTTTCGGTCAGGGAAAAAGGGAACATAAGATTCTCCGTTAACTTGTTGGGTGGTTTTATGGTCCTTGACCGACTTCCTTATCTTTATAAGCAAGGGCGGTTGCAATCGCTAAAGCGGCAACAAACCAACTCCACCTGACCGCTTCGGGGATTCCGAATCCTGAGGTATATTCGGTAGATAAAGAAATTACCAAAGAAACAATCAAAATCACCAACGAAAGATACTTAATGGAATAAAAAGCAAGATGTCTCTTCTTTCCTTTATACCAAATAGGATTAGCGGAAATTTCTTTCGACAGATACATAAATACAATGATCTGCGCAATCCCTCCGATCAGCATATTGTTGCCCATCACCATGGGTTCTATCGCATCGATCAAAGCAGTTCCGTTCCCCATAGAAAAAGGAAGGGCAAGCAATAAAATCATCCCCATCGAGATTGTCACAGCCCGTTTACGGGACATTTGGAATTCTATACGTAAATTTCCGACGATACTTTCCACTATAGAAAAAATTCCGGTGAATCCCGCTATAAAAAGACAAAAGAAGAAAATAGCACCTAAAATTTTGGAAAAAACAGGACCGAATGTCATTAAAATTAAAGGAAAAGCAAGGTAACCGATATCAAAAATAGAATTAGTATCGGCAATACTGTCAAAAGGAACTCCCTTCAGATAGGACATATACCCCAAACAACCGAAAATAATGAATCCGGATATAAAGGAAATAAGAAAGTCAGAAAATGCCACAATGATCATCGCTTTGCGAATGTCCGTTGCGGTAGTGGTATGGCGCGAATAACCGACAACAATCCCTAATCCCAGCGACAGACTGAAAAAAAGCTGACCGAAAACGTCTCTCCAAATGGTCAATTCTTTCAATTTAGAAAAATCGGGATAGAGATAACGGTAAAATCCTATTTCGGAACCGGGAAGGAAAAATACTGCTGCTGCAAAAATCAAGATGACTACGGCAAGAAGGGGCAAAAAGAAACTACACCATTTCTCAATCCCTTTTTGGATATTTCTCGACAATACAATCCAACCCAAAACACCGACAAAAAGTGTCGACACTAACACAGGGATCGACATAGTTCCGGGAATAAATATTTTTCCGGTCGCATGTAAAAAATCATTATAAAAAAATGAAGCGACATCTTCAGGTATCAAACCGGCGCCGGCATAATAGGTATACGCAATAGACCATCCGGTCAGGACCGTATAAAAAGCTCCTATCGTGGTGACGGCAATCACCGCCAACCAACCGAAAATTTTCCCGGGCCTTCCGATCACCCTTCCGTAACAGGTAACTAACGGCTCTGCATGTTTTTGCCCCATAATCCCTTCTAAAAATAACATAGGAATTCCCAAAACAATCAAAGCGGTGAAAAATGGGATAAGGAAAGCCCCCCCCCCGTTTTTATAAGCTTGAGAACCGAATCCTAAAAGGTTTGCAAATCCGATTGCAGAACCTAACATAGACCAGATATAGCCCCCGGAGCTACTCCATGTTGATGTTTGGGGTTTGGACATGAGAATAATTGCCTTTTTTAAAAAAAATTTATATAAATCTGATTTATGCTATAGGATATTCTAATTATTGTCAATTTCAGCAAATCTGAATTAATAATTTTATTGTTTGACTTCTTTGATAATTTCCGGCTAAATAGTATGATTCTCAAGGGGTTTCAACAATTTTAGATTGGAAACCTTTGAACCTATTACAATCTAAGGAAGATAAATGAAAGGCTGGATTCTCTACAAAAAAAAGCAGGCAGACATCACCGATTCCGATTTTGGAGTCACCAGACTTTTAAAAGAAGCCGAAGAATTAGGGATCGAGATGTCGGTTCATTCTCCCGAACAATTTGAGCTGATTGTCAGCCGTTCCGGAAAAAGAAGCGTTCTCATCGATGATGTGGTCACAGAACTTCCGGATTTCGTTCTTCCCCGAATGGGTTCGGGTACAGGATACTTTGCCCTTGCCGTTCTTCGACAACTCGAAAATTTGAATATCTACACATGCAATTCCTCACGAACAATTGAAGTTGTCAAAGATAAATTACAAATCCATCAATTGCTCGCACAAAGCAATCTTCCCACTCCCAAAACCATGTTATTGAAATTTCCTATCGACATCAAAATCGTAAAGCGTGAGATCGGATTCCCTCTTATCATCAAAAATATTACAGGAACGGAAGGAAGAGGAATCTACCTTTGTGATTCCCCTGAAAAATTTCAGGATATCATGGAGTTAATGTATAGCTATAATAAAAATATGAATATCATCATCCAAGAATATGTAGGCCACCGAAGAGGTGAAGATTTACGGGTTTTTGTGATGGGCGGCAAAGTCGTGGCCTGTATGCGTAGAATTGCAAAAGACGGCGGATTCAAAGCAAATTTTTCTTTGGGAGCCACAGTTGAAGAATACAAAATTGACTCGGAAATAGAACATTTAGCCTTGGAAACTGCGAAATTATTGAAACTTGATGTCACCGGAATCGATATTTTATTTGACGAAACAGGATACAAAGTATTAGAAGCGAACTCTTCGCCGGGTTTTAAAGGCCTGGAACTTGCAACTAAAAAAAATATTGCCCGCGAAATCTTAACTTATGTTACAGATAAGGTAGCGCAACCTGTAAGTTAAGGCTTTTTCATGTGTCGTTTCGTTGCTTATATCGGTAAAGAGGCCATTCTGCTTGATGAGGTATTAAAAAAACCTGTCAACTCCCTCATCAATCAAAGTAAACATGCAAGAAACGGTAGCCGCGGATTAAATGCCGACGGTTTTGGAATTGGCTGGTATAGCAAAGAAATTGAAGATAAACCGGGCCTTTTTAAATCCGTTCAGCCTGCTTGGAACGACGCGAATCTTCACAATCTTTCCTGCAAACTTAAATCTTCCTGTTTTATCGGACACGTCCGAGCTTCCACTGTCGGAGATGTGGCGATTCAAAATTGTCACCCTTTCGTAATCAAAAATTTATTATTTGCCCATAACGGCACAATCAAACAATTCGATCGTATAAAACGAGATATTTTAAATCGTCTGTCAAACGAAACTTTTTTAAGTGTGAAAGGGCAAACAGATTCAGAATGTCTTTTTGCTCTTATTTATCATTATTATGATCCGGCGAAAGGTTTTTTGGTCGGAGCTGAATATGC
>Ga0206889_1094_pt1 | contig 10718 bp, 9 predicted proteins | sample Alteio_BWOrgHeat_57_FD_153245 | JGI IMG/M metagenome (GOLD analysis project Ga0206889, IMG submission 153245) | Enriched cells from forest soil in Barre Woods Harvard Forest LTER site, Petersham, Massachusetts, United States - Alteio_BWOrgHeat_Nextera5 ... | reverse complement strand
CCACGGAAAAATTATTCCCGGGATTGCCTCTTCCGTAGATGTATCTCCTGACGGTAAACGATATACATTCCGATTAAAGGAAACGTTCTGGGCAGACGGCTCCGATCTTACAGCGTTTGATTTTGAATATGCCTGGAAAAGTGTCCTTAGTCCTAATTTTCCGGCTCCCAATGCCTATCAGCTTTATATCCTTAAAAACGGAAGAGAGGCGAAATCCGGTAAAGTGCCCGGTTCGGAAATCGGAGTGAAAGCAACCGATCCGCATACGTTGGTTGTCGAGTTAGAGAGTCCGATCCCCTATTTTCTCGAATTAACTACCACCCATTTTTTTTCTCCTATCAAAAAAGAAAACAGAGCCATCGGAGAAAGCACCTATTCCTCTCCCGAGTCTATTGTGACAAACGGCCCTTTCAGACTGCAGGAATGGTCTCATAATAAAGAACTCATTTTTGTAAAAAACTTACTGCACCGCGATGCCCATCTTGTGAAATTGAATAAAATTAAGCTGATCATATGCGATGAGAACACAGCATTACAGATGTATAAAAGAGATTTGATCGATTGGGTAGGGTCTCCTATGGGAATGATTCCGCCGGATGCGTTGAATGTATTGAAAGCACAAAGGAAACTAATTTTCACATTAGCAGACGGAGTCCATTTTCTCCGTTTGAATACAGGAAAAGATCCCCTTTCGAACAACAAGCTCAGAAAAGCCTTAGCTTCTGCAGTCGATAGAAAATCGATTGTCGAACACATTACTTTATCCGATCAAAAGCCTGCAACCGGACTTGTTCCGCTTACGTACGGATTGCAAAATCAGCCCTATTTTGAAGATAATAATCCGACTAAAGCATGGACATATTTACAGGAAGCCTTATCTGAATTACATAGTTCGCTTGATGATCTACCCCCTTTGACACTGTGTTATACTCCTACGGAGAGGAATCACAAAATTGCGCAAGCACTTGCCGCTCAATGGAAAAAGGTATTGAGCCTTAAAATTTCGCTTGAAGCATGTGAACCCGCTGTTTTTTTTGACAGATTATCGCGGAATGATTTTGATCTTACTATCGGATCCTGGTTTGGTGACATTCGCGATCCTATGAATTTTCTTGAAGTATTTAAGTTACGTGAAAGCAAAACAAATAATACAAATTGGGAGAATCCCGAATACATTGCCCTTCTCGATAAATCGATGACTGAATCCGGTTTTGATTCCAGAAAACATTTATTGAGTAAGGCAGAAAAAATTCTTATCGATCATATGCCGATTATTCCGTTATACTATCCGACATTCACCCATTTACAAAAAAATGTGAAAGGAGTTTACTTTTCAGAATTGGGATATGTCGATTTTAAATATGCTTATAAAGAATAGTGTAGAGATACTTTTTTTCCTCTGCAGAAAAATATTTTCTGCAGCGGTTGCACTTTTTGTGATTGTGAGTCTTACTTTTTTTCTGATGAAGGCGATTCCCGGAGATCCTTTTCAGGATGAAAAGGCTCTACCGAAAGAGATTCATGAACAATTACGTAAGCATTACGGATTAGAAGATTCTTTTTCAAAGCAGTATATCCGATATCTTTCTTCAGTAGTCAAATTTGATTTCGGACCCTCCTTAAAATATAAAGGGAGGAGTGTCACAAGTATTATTCGGGAAGGATTCCCCGTTTCTTTTTTATTGGGTGTTGAGGCGATACTGATCGCCGTCGGCATGGGGATATCGGTAGGTACTTTTGCCGCGATGAACCGAAATTGCCGACTTGATCATGGAGTGATGATTCTGATTGCTATCGGAATATCGGTCCCTAATTTTGCTTTGGCTACATTTTTGCAGTATTTTTTTGCGGTGAAATGGCAGTTATTTCCTGTGGCCCGTTTTGAATCATTTTTTCATACCATCTTACCGGCGATTTCGCTGGCAGCTTTACCGGCAGCATTTATAGCACGACTTATGCGAGGACAGATGATTGAGGTTTTGAGGCAGGACTATATTAAAACAGCAAAGTCTAAAGGATTGAGAGATTCGGAGATCATTATAAAGCACGTATTCAGAAACGCTCTTTTACCGGTTACAGCATATTTAGGACAGTTAACCGGAAGTATTTTAACCGGAAGTTTTGTTGTCGAAAAAATTTTTGCTATTCCGGGATCCGGTCAATGGTTTGTGAGAAGTGTGATGCATCGTGATTATTCCGTTATTATGGGACTTACTGTTTTTTATGCCCTTATTTTTATGGGAAGTATTTTATTTTTTGATCTGGTCAACTTCCTGTTGGATCCACGTTTGAGAGAAAATTCGGCAGCCAAATTATCATTCCGGAGGAGTTATTGAAAAAATTTGCCCTCTGTATTTTACTTGCAGTATTATTCCAGGCGTTAGTCATCCCTTTTTTTTCGGAGGCAAATTATGACACAATCGACTTACAAAATGCCAATTTGCCCCCTTCTTTTTCGCACCTGTTCGGTACAGATGATTTAGGGAGAGACATCTTTATTCGCTGTTCGTACGGAGCCCGTATTTCGCTTACTGTCGGAATAGCCGCTGCTCTGGTAGATTTGGTTGTCGGACTGATTTGGGGAGGCATTGCCGGATTATATGGGGGAAAGGTCGATGAAATTATGATGCGCGGAGCGGACATATGTTACTCATTGCCTTATCTACTGCCAGTGATTCTTTTGACTGTTGTGTTGGGACCCGGTCTTTTTACGGTTGTCATTGCCCTGACAATAACAGGATGGATCAATATGGCACGAGTGGTGCGGGCGCAGGTTATGCAGTTAAATCGGCAGGAGTATGTTTTGGCAGCCGCAGCTCTCGGAGCTTCTCAAACAAGAATATTGTGTAAACACATTCTTCCGAATGCCCTTCCCTCTATCATTTCCACTTTGACTTTGACAATCCCCGCAGCTATTTTTGCGGAAGCTTTTTTGGGGTTTTTGGGATTAGGCATCCAAGCCCCTGCGGCGAGTTGGGGAACGATGGCAAATGAAGGATTGCCCGCTTTGGAGTATTATCCTTGGAGAATTTTTTTTCCTATCGGATTGATTACGTTGACTATTTTGGCATTCAATATTTTGGGAAATTGTTTAGCTGACGAGGTAGAGATCTTGTGAGTACTCTATTGTCGGTGAAAAATCTTTCCGTCCGGATCCGGTCACGGGACATCATCAAAAATATCTCTTTTGCTATGGATACAGGCGAGTGCATTGCCCTTGTGGGAGAGTCGGGCTCCGGAAAAAGTATGACGGCCCATGCCCTCTTGCATTTACTCCCCGATGACACCTCTGTTTCTGTAGAAGGAACCGTTTTATTTTCCGGTGCCAATATCCTCGAAATGACAAAATCGGAACTACGCTCTTTCAGGGGAAAAGAAATTGCCATCATTTTTCAACAGGCACAATCTGCATTGAATCCCCTGATGCGCGTAGGAACACAAATTTTAGAATCTGTTCTGACGCAGAATAATTTTTCCAAACAAAAAGGGAAAGAAATTGTACTCGAACTCTTGGAGTTCGTCGGTTTCCCGCAACCTGTAGAAACATATAACAGCTATCCGCATGTATTAAGCGGCGGAATGCGACAGAGAATCATGATCGCCATAGCCCTTGCCTGCAATCCTAAATTGTTGATTGCAGACGAGCCTACTACAGCATTGGATGTGACTACGCAAGCTGAGATCATGAAATTGATACAAAAAATCCGTACGGAAAAAAATATGAGTGTTTTATTGATTACACATGATTTAGCGCTGGTTTCAGGATTTGCCGAAAAAATTTATGTGATGAAAGACGGTGAAATAGTAGACCGGGGAACGACTGACTACATTTTTTATGAGTCCGATAACAGCTATACAAGGATGCTCCTTGCACAAAAAGAGCGTTGGAGTTGCAATGTCCGATAATATTCCTTTTTTAAAAGTTAAAAAACTCTCTGTTCGTTACAGAACTACACGAGAAGATTTTTCGGCAGTCTCCTCTGTTTCTTTTGACATTCAAAAAGGAAAAACATTTGGATTGATCGGTGAAAGCGGATCCGGAAAATCGTCTGTAGGCAAAGCTATTCTCCGGTTGATTCCTTCTGCGGAAGGCTCTGTTTTCTTAAACGGACAACCGGTGCACGGATTACAGCCAAAGAACATGCAGATGATCTTTCAAAATCCTTACGGAGCTTTGAATCCGCGGATGACCGTAAGAAAGGTTTTAGAAGAAGCTTTGGATATACACGCACTGGCTTTAGGTGAAGAACGAAAACCGGCCATAAAACAACTTTTAGAATATGTGCATATTTCCGATACCCTTTTAACAAAATATCCTCGAGAGCTAAGCGGCGGCCAATTACAACGGATTGTCATAGCCAGAGCGCTTGCTGTAGAGCCGCAATTTATATTTTGCGATGAACCCACCTCTTCTTTAGATGCGCATCATGAAGTGTTGATCATTGATCTGTTGGTTCGACTCCAAAAGGAATTAGGGATTACCTATCTTTTTGTCTCTCACAACCTACCTTTAGTCAGATGGATTGCCGATGAGATCGGTGTGATGTATCGCGGAGAAATTGTGGAAAGAGGGTCTTCGGAAGATTTAAGAAATCCGAAGCATCCCTACACCCGGTCTTTATTGCAATCGGTACCGATAGCGGATCCGAGAAAAGAACGTGAAAGGATGAGAAAAGTCATTGATAGTTAGTTAATTATGAAAGATGCATTGAGTTGGCGCAGCGTTTGGAGTGCGGTGACTCGTCACCGCTTTGCCCTCGCATCGACTTGTCGATGCGTTTTTAAAAACTTAGAGAACTAATCTTTGAACGAATTTCTGAATATCTATAAACACAAAACATCGCTTAAAACGGCTCGACAAGTCGAGTCGAGGGCAAAGCGGTGACAAGTCCCCGCACTCCAAACGCTGTGCGTATTCAATTCTTCTTACATAAAGGGGATATTGTGATGTACTTTGGGATTTTAGCGGCACTCGGATTTGAACCAAGGACACACGGATTATGATTCCGTTGCTCTAACCAACTGAGCTATGCCGCCCGAAAGAAAAATAGCGGGGGAAGGATTCGAACCTCCGACCTTTGGGTTATGAGCCCAACGAGCTAACCCCTGCTCCACCCCGCGTCATTCTTAGTTAACTGATTAACTTTGAAGCATTATATTAGCCCGGCTGCACTTTTAAACACAAGCTAAATTCCAAAAAAAACAGAAAAAAAGGGAAAAAACCCTAAATCAGCGCCTCGCTTCTTTTTTCAGTAGTTTGAAAATGAGGACCAAGAATATGATCTGAAGTCTTTTTTGTGGCCCCTTTGCTATGAAAAACCAATCGAACTCCACCTTTACCCAGCAGCTCTTTTTCGCCCTTATTTTTAATCAGCCTTTCTATCACTCGGGGAAGATCGTCAAGAGATACCTGAATCCCTGCATTGTATCTTTTGACCATATCCACCATTTCGGGCTGATTGTACATATGCGGACCGAATAGAGTGGGAACGCCATACCAGCATGGCTCTAATATATTATGACCGCCCACCTTTTCACAAAAACTTCCTCCGACAATGGCTATATCGGCAAATCGGTAGCATTTTCTTAAAAGTCCCATTGCGTCTATAAGAATTACATTTTCGTTGCCCTGTTTATTTTTAAGTGCGCTGAATCTGGTAAAAGGAATTTTTAAATCCTCCAGTAATTTAGCTACCGAGTCAAAACGTTCGGGGTGTCTGGGGACTACAATCATTTTGAGGGCCGGATTTTTTTTCCAAAGTACCTGTAATTTATTGATGATTTTCTCCTCTTCCGGATGGTGGGTCGATCCTATTACAATGACAGCGTCGTCCGGGGAGATCCCTAATTCTTTTTTCCAGGCGTCAATTTCTTCGGGTTTTATTTCGGGATAATCGTCGTCAAGTTTCAAATTCCCTGTGACAAACATTTTTTCCGTTGAAATCCCTGTTGATTGAAATCGGAAAAGATAGTTTTCCGATTGTATACAAAGCAGATCGAAGAGAGAGAAAATTTTTGAAGCGAAAAAGGGAAATCGTTTTAGTCTTTTAGTAGATTTTCCGGATATTTTTCCGTTTACCAGAACAATTTTGGCCCCCTCTTCTTTGGAGCAGGACAAAAAGTTATACCAGAGATCTGTTTCGGAAATGAGGACTAAATCCGGGCGGATTTTTTTAACGAACGGTCTAATCACGGGAGAAAAGTCAAAAGGGAGAAAAATATGGGTATTGGCACAGCCCAAGGTTCTTTTTGCTTCGGCATGACCTGTTTCAGTGACCGAGGAGATGATAATATAAGGATTTTGAATTTTTTTCTTGAGATCTCTCACTAAAGCTGCGATTGCTTTGGTTTCGCCTACTGATACGGCGTGAACCCAGATCACATATTTATTTTTTACCTCTTCGAAAGGGAATTCAGGCACCAATCGGGTGAAGAAATATCGGGAATATTTGCCTTTAAAAAACTTTTGAAAAAAGAATCTGGGTGCGGAGAGGACAAAAAGAAAAAATAAAGATAGGTTATAGAAAAAAGAAAACATCATTAAATCTTTGGTAAATAAACATAACACTTACATCTTGTTTTAAAGATATTTTTTTTTCAAGAACATCTTTTCCGGCATGAATTCTGCTCTTTTAATTAGGAGTTGATCTTAGAGGTTTTATTCTATGCGAAACAAATCAATATTCTTAATATACTTATTTTCAATTACTTACGCTTTTTCACCCCTTTTAGCCGAGAACTCTTTGCAATTTAAAGAAGACGGAAGAGTTTGGAAATTTCTGGAAAAAAAGGCTGACGGTGAGCAAATTTATGCCCCTATGGATGAGGCGGAAAAATCCGGAAAAGAAACGATCATTTTTCAATATATTCCTGCCGATGACTTTCCGTTACTCATTTATTATGAAAAACTTATGGATCTTTTGAACGATAATCCGGACATACGATACGACTCTAATATGATTAAAGTCCGGGATAACTACATCCTTTTTAGTTGGTGGGGAACAGATTCAACCGGAAAAGAAGTTTCCCGCGGTTTGATGAAGATCAGTAAAGATGCGTACGGATTAAAATTTTTTCGGTATAACGAAAATCCTGATGAAAACGGACAACAAAGTGAAGCTGTTTGGGAAAAAATTTTAAAAAAATACACCTTTTTCGTAGCGCCTTCGGATGTTCGATATGATATCAGTACGAGTTTAGACGGAAGAAATTGGGCTGAATTCGGTGAAGGGAAGTATCATAAGAAGTTTTTCATCAAAGGTGAATCACCGGAAAACGCATCGGAGCGTCTTGAAGCCGATGTATTTGTGAGATCGGAAAAAACTCCTTATGATTTTTATCATTCTGCCATAAAAGATTTAGAAATTCAGCATGGAAAAGCTGTGAATTCGCGTGTAATTTTCGTCAATAATGACAGCATTTTTTTTGAATGGTGGTTCCGTGATGATCCTAAAGGATTACACGAGCTGTACAAGATCAACTTCCTTTCGAAAAACCTTTCGGCATCCGTTAAATATTCAAATAAAAATTCCATACAAAACCGTCCCGTGTGGGAAAAAATTATTTCCGGAGCCAATGTCACTGTTATGTATAATTATACCGTTATTCCTGAAGAGAAGACCGGTTCATAAAAAAACTAATGCTATCTATTTGAAAGAAATTTATAATAGAAATCGATTTATGTGATCAAAATTATAAATAAATATTTTACATACAGTCATTCCGGTTATGAATGTTTTATAAATGAGGGGTCTTAAATGAAAGCATTAATAAAAAAAGAGGCTCAACGAGGATTATGGCTCGGGGAAGTTCCGATGCCTACAGTAGGTCCGCATGATGTACTTGTTAAAATAAGAAAAACAGCGATTTGCGGAACCGACGTCAATATTTATAAGTGGGAAGAATGGGCGAAGAAAAATGTACCCGTTCCTTTGACCATCGGACATGAGTTTATGGGAGAGGTCGTAGAAATCGGATCCGCAGTGAAAAATATTCAGATAGGCGATCGGGTGAGTGCGGAAGGACATCTTACCTGCGGATATTGCCCGCCTTGTATGATGGGAAAAAAACACCTTTGCATGAATGTCAGAGGAATCGGCTATCATACAACCGGAATATTTGCAGAGTATGCCTCTTTACCGGAACAGAATATTTTTAAATTACCCAATTTCATTTCCGACGATATAGCCGCAATTTTTGATCCGTTCGGCAATGCCGTGCATACAGCGTTATCCTTTCCTTTGACAACTGAAGATGTTTTGATCACAGGAGCCGGTCCTATCGGCATTATGGCTGCAGCCATCGCAAAAAAAGCCGGAGCAAGAAATATTGTTGTCACTGACGTCAATGAATACCGCCTTGATTTAGCAAAAAAATTGGGGGCAACCGCAACTGTAAACGTCGCCGAAATTTCTTTGAAAGAGTTCATGAAAAAACACGGCATCGATCATGGATTTACTGTCGGACTTGAAATGTCCGGGAATCCTCGGGCATTTAATGAAATGTTGGAGTCGATGCGTCATGGAGGGAACATCGCTTTGTTGGGGATATTGCCTCCCGGATGTGCGATTGATTGGGATTTAGTGATTTTCCGTATGTTGAATATTAAAGGGATATATGGAAGAGAGATCTTTTCAACGTGGTATCAGATGACGAGTCTGATTGAAAGCGGATTGGATATTTCGCCGTTAATTACGCATCATTATTCTTATCATGAATTTGAAAAGGGATTTGAAGCTATGTTATCAGGGCAATCCGGTAAAGTCATTCTTGATTGGTAATTTTTTAATACTCCTCTTTTAATCCGGATAACGGTTTATGTCGCTATCCGGACCTCCTGCTTCAGCATTTTTTAAAAAAATCTTTGTAAAATTTCCCGGTTCAATTATTATATATATAATCCATCGAACCCAAGGAAATAAAAATGGTCACTAATCTCACAGCAATATCGAATGACGCCCGAAACAAACCTTGGTCAAACCGGGACACATATAGTTTCGAAAAAAAAATAGAACTGGATAACGAGACTGTAACACAACTTGGTTATACTCATACAGAGTTAGCGACGCATTTGCGTATGATCCTTAATAAGATAGAACAGACCAATAAATCTGAGGATCCTTGTCTGAGCAAGACAGGAGTGTATTACAATACGGCTAACTTAGCGTGGAGTAGTTTTAAAACTAAATTTTGGTGTTTTTATGAAAAACAAAAAGTAGAAGGTACATTCGATCCGACAAAGCATCTGCAGTCCGGAGAAATTTCAGATGAAAGCAATAGCAACGACCCGGTTTATAAAATTACACATAAAATAAGTTATGAAATTGATCATAAAACAAAAACAAAATTTACAACTATTTTAGTGAGTCGGATTTTTATTAAGTATATTGAAGAGTATGGATTTTATACCCAAAAAAATAAAGCCTTAAAGGTGATCAGTCTCCTCTCCGGAATACAGGTTAAAGAATTGGAGAAAAAGGTTAGTTTAAATTTTTTTGAACCTCACACAATAAATCCTTCTCCCTATATTAGGGATCGCAACGAGCTTGCTACTTTAAAGTCTATTAATGGTATTTCTATTCAAAAAATTGAAGAAAGAGCACGTCCCGGTCCCGGATGCTACTCTCAATCCGGATTCTTAGGCAAAGATGAAAGCCTTATAGAAGTATTGCAGCAGGATTGGGACACTGTGGAAAAATTAGGGACAAGCCATGTTGAACTGGCAGCCCATTTAAGAAATATTCTTGATTTAGCTAAAACATTTTCTTTAAACAGGACTCAACGCACTTACCCACTCCAAGTAGAGTATGATCCTCAATCTTTAAAAGGAAACACTCTTCCTCCGGGAATACAAATTTTCTTTGTGTGCTTACTCTCGAGCAGAGGATATCAATATGATATTTTTTCTAAAACAGGGGGCGCACATGAATTCCGTCAATGTTATTCAAAGGAAGACGGATCTGAGCAAGAAGTTTCCGTTCCTTTCAAGTGGGGTGATGAACCCGGCATTGTAAATGCAAAAGAAGTTGAAGTGACTTTGCCGGAAGGATCTTTGGGATATATAGAAGAATTCGGATTTTACCAAGGTGGCGGAAATTCTAATACTTATAGAATCCCTCCCGAAAAAATTTATGCTTTATTGACAGGTAAAAGCCATCCCTAATGCATTGTAAGAGGAATTCGATACGCGCAGCGTTTGGAGTGCGGTGACTCGTCACCGCTTTGCCCTCGCATCGACTTGTCGAGGCGTTTTAAGCTAATAGGTTCAATATGTATTAAAGAATAGTTATAAGTAGGAAATTTTTGGGAAATCGAGATCGCGGAAGCGATCCAAGCGGGGAGCTCCGTATGAAATGAAAGGGCGAAGCCCTGCAATGAAATGCGGGGTCGAGCAAAAAAATATACTACGCTGCGGCAGTCAGCGTAAGAAAATAAAACATCCTTAGGCATATTCGCACCGGAAGGAGTTTTATACAAAACTCATACAATACCTTCTTACGCTGACTACCGCAGCGTAATATTGAGATTGCTTTTACCCCGCATTTCATTGCAGGGCTTCGCCCTTTCATTTCATACGGGGCTCCCCGCTTGGATCGCTTCCGCGATCCTCTGTCCCATAAAAACATTTTTAATAACTACCATAAACATTTAATCTCTAATAGGTTATTATTTCTTAATTTTACGCATATGCGGCTTGTCGATGCGCTTTTTGAAAGTTT
>Ga0206889_1059_pt2 | contig 10942 bp, 3 predicted proteins | sample Alteio_BWOrgHeat_57_FD_153245 | JGI IMG/M metagenome (GOLD analysis project Ga0206889, IMG submission 153245) | Enriched cells from forest soil in Barre Woods Harvard Forest LTER site, Petersham, Massachusetts, United States - Alteio_BWOrgHeat_Nextera5 ... | reverse complement strand
TAATCCATAATGAACAGAGGTGGTTTTTGAGAGTGTTTCCGGTAAAATAAATAAAAGTTCTCCTCTTAATAAAGCAATTTCCTGCTTTTTAGGATGTTGAGCCAACCATTTAGGCTTTTCTTGATTTTCATTCAATATGTACTTTTTAAAATCTTCCCGGCGATCCTCCCCAATTTTCCATTCCGCCATAAATTTTTCCGCTAATGCAGGCATAACAGTTTCTTTATACACTTGCGGAGTCAAAAAATTCTGTTCATTTGTATGAATTTTGACGGCATCTTTTAAAGGCTCTTCCGAAAGGAATTCATAAAGTTTTCCCACTAGGTCAATACGATTTTGCGGTTCCGAATTTGCCACGCCTAATGTATAGTTCACCTCTTTTTTTGATGACAAACTTTCATGTCCTTCATCGATATGTACTTCAGTTTTTGTAAAGATATGAAGAATTTTTTGCATGAGCTCGATAGTGCGAGGAGAATCTTCATCCTCTCCGTCCCCTGTCATAGCGTTATACAACACCTCTTGAAATTTCAATTCTAAATTTTGCAAACTTTCAGGAGTCGTATTGATCTGCCTTTTTTCTGCGATCGATTTTTTTAATTCTGCATAGAAAAACAGAAGGAATTCAGGAGTCAACTTCATACCCCTCTTAAATTCTATTACATCAGATCGCTGACCGAATGCCTCCATAGATTCTTTACGAAGCAATTCACTATTGTCTCCATAATGTGCACTTGGCCACACATTCAATAACAAACGATTTGACGATCTTCGACGAATCCACTGTTGCATCGGAGAGAGAACCGCTGTTTTTCCCGATCCCGTTCCCAAAATTTGTAAAAGCTGTAATGTATCCCCTTTTCTGATGACCTGATTCAACACATCAATTTGTAAAGGACGCAATAAAACTTCCCGATTCATTTCATAACGCAGATAGCTCCTTGAATTTGCGACAGGTGTTTCGGAATTGAGATAGGAACGTTTGATTTTCAATTGCTCCGTCAATCGTTCAGAAGTTATATCCGGATCCTGACCGGGCTTATCAAAATCATCTACAATAGAAAGTACTTGCTGTAACTGCTTACAGCGTGTTATTTCAATTGCATATAATCCGATCTCTTTATCTAATTCTTTATATTCATCTTCATTCACCCCTTTCAATCTTTTTTCGTAAGCGTTTTTTGATCCTAATTCAAAAAGAGCAGTCAACTCATCTATATCGAGTAGTTTTTCTATTTTTGCCGCCTTTTTTAACCTTTCTTCAAGGGGTAATTTATTGTGGATAGCCTTGACTAAATCCATGATCTTTTCTCTTCGAAAGGTAAGCAACAGATCAATTTTTGCCGATATCGAAAGAATATCAAACTTTTTATCGGGAGCTATATTGGTAAGCTCCCTATCCAATTGCTCATGTACAGATGTTAAAAACTTATCCCTATTATCTTTTTGAAAAGAATATAAAGACATCGGTTCTTTTTTATAATATTGATCGATCAAAACATCTGTTTGGGCATTTTCCAAAGCGATATTTTCAGGGGGTATTGATTTCACCTCCGATTTTTCCGATGCCTTAAAAAATTTATCTGTAATGAGCCCTTCAAAAAATGTATCCCATAACGCATCCTTATCGGAAATTTCCCGGGCAATTGCTAAGGGATTCTTAATATCTGCCCATGGAATATTTTTTATGATAAAAGGTTTAATCCCTCTCATTTTTTTCATGGCAACAGATTGTGTAAATAGGGATGCTTTTATAATCCCTTTTATCCCCCTAAAAATCTTACTCAGGTAAAAATATATGTTTGGAAAAACTCCTTTTTCACCCAACTTAGTAAGAAATTCCTCTTTTTTTCTTTGAAAAGCTTCAAGATACACAGATTCTGCTATATATAACTTCTTCTTTGAATTTTCCTGATATTTTTCATATTTAGCTAACTGCTTCAACGTAGGAAATTTTTTGGGATTTTTACATATTCGGATTAAGAATTCTTTTTTATCAGAATTTTCTTGCGGTGTGCTCAATAGAATCGCCTCTATCAATTTTTTCCTGAACTTCTTGTCACCGGTACGTGCCACATGATAAAGATTGGCAAATCCCTCACTTAAATAAGAATCAGGAGCTTTTATAAATTCCGAGATTATCTCATCAAATGCAGGCCTAGGTTCTGCCGGCGGTACACAAAGGCATTCCAAATCCTGAGGACTGAGCGGATTTGACCGGAAATCTTCCTTCGGGAACGTCACTGATGTACTTTTAACCGGAGAGCTCTGAGTCAACTCTCTCAATCTCTGCGCAAATACAGGAAATACAAAGTTATTGGATGTGTACAGCATATTCAAGAGACTTCGCTCTTCTTCAGGATTGAGGGTAATTCCCCTGTTTTTCCCCAAATTTTTAAGATAAGCATTATATTGCATACCTAACCAATTCTGCGTCGGTGAAAAAATCTTGTTTTTCAACAGGGGGATATATTGAACTATACCGGGAATTTTGACTACCTTAGAGATAATTTTTTCCCCAAAAGAAGACTCTTTAGGATACTCTTCAATATTTGTTTTATTGCCCTTTAAATTTTCAAATTTTAATTTATTTTCATGAGCAATTAAAATAATCTTCAACTTCAGAGATATAGCCTGCGGATCGGTATTATATTCATTAACGAGTCGATCAATAAAATCTTTTTCTTTTTCCGTATATTGTTTTAATGAACGGAGATATTTTAGATTTTTTTCAACAGCGCCATATTTTTTTTCCTCAAATAACCGCTCAATTAACTCCAAAGCATCTCCGGGAGAATCCGGATGCAAAACCTCTTTTCCATATTCGTTCACTACATCAAAAATACAATATTTTTTACCGCCGACAGCTACATCCTTATCGTTCCGGCGTGTAATCACTTTTTTCTCTCCTGACGCATTAATAAGAATAATAGAGGATTCTTTTCTTCCGGGAAAATTTTCATTCTGATTCTCCGCTATATAAAACCCCGGTACCTGCTGACAAAAAGCGCGGGTTTTATCCCCGCTTTTTTGTATATTGAAACTCAATTGCAGTTTAAACAGCTCTATGCCTACTAAATTTTCAGGAGAACTCTCCTCAACACAAAATCCTATTTTATTTCGCGATTCAAACCGCTCTAAAAACGTATAAATAGAATTATCATCCTCATTCTCAGCAGGATATAAAAATATTTTTTTACCGGTCGGATCATCGCTAACATTTACAATCTTGTAAAAATCCTCAAAATCTTTTTTCAAGTGAATATAAAATTTTTTATTATTTTGAAAATCTTGAATGAGATAATGCGGAGAAGGCGTTTTGCTAAACCAGTATACACAATTTCTGCGCGAATCATCCTTAGAAAATATTTTAAAAGGAAGCGAATTAATGAGGTGTCCCGACATTGCATACTTGTTTCCACGAAGAAGATTCTGAGACAGAGAGTTGCCCCCATTCGCGTTCACTCTCGTATACAAATTTGAATCGATTTCTCTCTTAATAGAAACAATATCCCCTTTTTCTATTTTGATTCTTGAAAGCCCTTCTGAGTCGGTAACTTCAAAAATTCCCTCCCCCATGGGACGTATAGTTTTTGCTTCCGGAAAACATTCTTTTAACATCTGTTCGACACTAATCGGCGCAGCTTCATTTTTAACAATCTCTCCATTCCGGGAAAGTGTCAGGTTTAAATAATCAATTTCATATTTATGCCCGTCATGAGTGAGAGAAAATATAAGCTTTGGATTTCCGGTATTCCACAGATCGGCAGTAAAAGTTGTTATGTCCGATTTTCCTTTTTTAAAGTCCACCTTCCATTCACCCTCCATATTTTTTCCGGTCAAAATTTTCACAACATTATGCAAAACAGAATTCTGAAAATTTTCATCATGGACCATGATCGAATACATATTGATGAGATGCTTTTTCGCTATTTTATATTTTTTTTCCTCTCCTAGATCATTCGGATTTCCATGTATAAGGAAAGCAAGAGTTTCGGCTGTTTTTTGTGTAGGCAACGGAATCTCAGAAGAGGCATATTGAGTCTTAAAGAGTGTTTTCAACAAATATTGACGATATTCCAAGGATATTTTTTCTGTATTCAGGCTATACAAAATATCTCTATAATCAGGGAGTTTATTAATTTTGTCTCTAATTTCAACAGAGAAAAATTCGGGATATGTCTCAACGAAAAAATTTATCCGTTTTTGATACTCGGAAACAAGAGTGTGAAGAAATACTATATTTTTATAATGATTTTTATTCTTTGATTTTAGACAAGCTCTTTCTAAGGCTTGAAATACCGGAAGAACACTTTCCGGACTGTTGCGAATCTGAAGAAAAATTCTTCCGGGTTCAAGAAGATGCAGGAAAATTTTATTTTGAGTATCTTCCTTTTCTAATTCACTATCCAAAATATTGGTCGCATAAGAAATGAGTCTAATGATTTTATCTTCAGGATTAGAAGAGAGCATCGCAACCTCTCTTTCCGATTCGGTCGATTTTGAATATATCGCCATATTTTGGCTCATAGTATAAAGCCACGTAGATGTATAGCCGGATTGGTTTCTTCTTCCCGTTATTTTTCGAGATATAGGCTTCAGATCATCCGACAAATTTGTCCTATAAGAAATCCCTACATCAAAATCCCGAGTTTCCCGAAGCGCTTTCGGCAACTCCTCTTGGATGAATTTCACGCTTTTCATGCTATACTTCTGCATTATTCCCGCTTCATATTGCCTTACTTCTTCTTCTATACTTTTTTCAATATCAAATCGGAGATGAATATCTTCGGAGCCTGTTGCAAATATTCCGAAAGCTTTATAGGTCAGTTGGCGAAGAATTTCAAGGGGACGGGGAAGCATATCTATACCGGACCCTTTATTTACATCTTTTTCATCTTCGTTTAAATCAGAGAAAGAGAGATTTCCCATTAAAGCCGCGATTTGAATATGAATAGGTTCCTTATCCAATCCTAAGCGTTTTATTTTCTCTTTAACCGATTCATTTTCTTTCAACAGTCGTGTCATAAATTGCATCATCGAAAGATTTTTATCAGCGACACTACCTTCCTTAGGTTGAAAATAACGATATTGATGGTGAGGAAATCTTGATGTATCCTCACGGTTGATCTTATTAATAAATCCGAAAATCGATGACTGATGCCGTTCGAGTAGATTTACCTTTAAATTTTCTTCCGGCACGTCAGTAAAATCAAAATCCGGATCAAAATACTCCAAAAGATCGATTAAATTTTTGTGGTCTTTGAGATGACCTAATGTCGCATTCACATTAAAAAATAAAAGGATCAAATTTGTAAAATTCGGCTTTTCATTATCTTTTAAAAGAGTTTTGTCGTGTATCCTAATAAGCTTATCTACGATAGCCAAAAGAGTGTTCGTTGCCAAAACTTTTTCAAATACTTTTTTTCCTTCTATATTAAATGTTTCATTTGCAAATTTTGAAAGATTATGAAATTTTTCTAATAGATCCGGAATTTCATTCAAAGGGATCTTATTCCAAAAATCACTTCCTTGAGTAGGTATCGGTAAATTTCGGATTATTTCAATAGATTTTTTAAAAGCCTGATGAGGTTCAAGACTTTCTAAATCTATAAGTTTTTTATCGAGATATACCGATATTTCATTGTATTTTATATTTTGGAACTCATTTTTTTTATACTTTTGATCTTCTTTATATTTGGCAGCAGGGAATAAAGGCTCATACAAAGGAATCTTTACAATCATTTCATCGGAAGTAGGAGCCGGTTTTTGGTCTGCCTTATAAAAAAGGGTTTCTTTATTCACTATTGGATTTGCTATTTCGAATTTAAATTCTATCGATTGTTCTCTCTTTTCACTTTTAAATCTTTTTTTATCTTCCGAAAGCTCTGCAGATAGATTTTTTATTTCTTCTTCCATTTTAATAAAATCATTTTCATCAAAAAATTTATCGTTGTACAGTTTTAAAGCCGTTCCTGCAAATTTTTCAGTTTCTTTTAAAAGATTTTTACAAGATTCTGCTGATCGATTTTCCCGGTAATCTTTGATATTGTCCTGTAATAAATCATACTTTTGTTGAAACGTAATTTTTTTATAATTTTGTAAACGTTTTTGATAATCTTTACGATTTCCCTCGGGAATATTGTGAGGATAGAGAATGATATGACGCAAAACTTCCCTATCACCGTCATTCTCTTTCTCAGGTTTTTCAAATAGCTCCGGAATATTTTTTGGTATAGGAACGATTTTCCCCTCTAGATAGCGCAATAGATTGGTATAATCAAATTTCCAAAAATTCAAAGACCGGAAAAAAACAATTGATTCAATTTTTGCAGGTGATATATTTTTTATTGTGATATGACCCAATTCTTTTGATTTACTGCCGATAGTCATTTCATGGTGTAACACTTTCGATTCCGGATTTATAATACTCAAAGTATACTTTCCGTTTTTTTGCCTGCTCATTCTATAAAAAAAAGTTTCATCTATTTTAAAGATAACAGACTTACCCGGCGATAATGCTTTAGCCGCTTTTAGTTGATCTTCCGGAGAAAGATCTGATTTGTATTCTTGGATTATTGCATTGACATCTTTGTATTGGATTTTTTCATTTTTAAATAGTTTTGTAAAAAGACCCTCTTCAGGTTTTTCGGATTTATCCTCTATCGGTTGAGAAGTCGGATTCACCGCACCGGTTTCCCCCGAAATGTAAGGAGATCCCGGTCTTGTATCACCAATACCCATAAATACCTCCAAAGAACTATTTAGCGCGCGCAGCGTTTGTGGAGTGCGGTGACAAGTCACCGCACTCCACAAACGCTGCGCGAATTCCATGCCTCTTATTTTCTTATTTTTTCAAACGGAATATCCTTGATAGTCACATGACCAAGATACTTTGTTTTACTGCCTACAGATATTCCCGGATGTAATTCTTTATTTTCAGGATTGATAATTGAGAGAGTACATTTTTTTTTGCCCTTTTGTACCGTAAGTCTATAGAAAAAATTCTCATCGTTTGTGGGAATGATCCGCGATTCGCCGGGATTTAATTCATTAAGTTTTAAATCCGAAAGAGATTTATATTTTTTTTTAAGGGATGTGTACTCCTTAAGCCGGGTATCAGCTGTCTCAAAACTGACGATCTCAGCACTCTTCGATGCCGTTTTGATCCCTGCGCCGGAATCGGGCGTGGCAACTTTTTTCCCGGTAAGAGGTGCTGACGGCGAGATGTTCTTGCCCGGGTCTCCGACAATACGGACCATAAATTCACCTCTCAAAAACTTTAGTTAAGATTTCACAAAAAAACAAAACTATAAATTCATAAACAGGGAAGGAGAACTATTCATTTTTATTAAGATATAATATATTCAACAAACAATCGATTATCTTATTATTATAATAAACCATTAAATATAACTAATCAATAAGGTATCTTGTAAAAACATTTCCCGGGAATTTAAAGATTTACTAAAAAAATTCTCGAAGGTACACTCTTTTGTATTATAATTGTAAAAAAAGAAACTATAAATTTAAATCCAACTGCCTAAGGTACAAATGTATAAAATTCCTCCCGGAGTATTTGATGTCATTCCCGAAGATGAAAAAGAACCGTGGAAAAGCTCCTATTTAAGAACTTTTGTCGAAGAAGAAATCAGGATACTCGCTAAAGAATTCGGCTATGAAGAAATCAGAACTCCCCTCTTCGAAAGGGCCGAACTGTTTGAAAGAGGAGTGGGTGAGGGATCCGACATCGTCTCCAAGGAAATGTATACCTTTAAGGATAAAGGAGATAGATTACTCTCCCTGAGACCCGAAGGAACCGCCCCTGTAATCAGAGCGTTCATAGAAAATAATATGGCAGCACAAGGAAACATCCATAAACTCTTTTACATCGGACCCATGTTCCGCTACGAACGCTCGCAAGCCGGCCGCTACCGGCAACACCACCAATTCGGCGTAGAGGCCATAGGCAACGGAGACCCGGAACAGGATGTCGAAGTCATCAGCATGATCTTCACCCTCTTCAAAAGACTTCACCTATCAGAACTCTCTGTCTGCCTCAACACAATCGGCGATAAAGAAAGTCGCGATGCCTTCAGAATCGCACTAAAAGAATATCTGGAACAATATAAATCCGACCTGTCGGAAGATAGTCTTAAGCGACTGGAATCCAATCCTTTACGAATATTAGATTCAAAAGATCCGGGCGATAAAAAAATTGTAGAATCCGCCCCCTCTATATTGAATTACCTCAACGAAAAATCACTCAAACATTTTGAAAGAGTCAAAGAACTACTCTCCCTTCTACAAATCCCTTTTGTCATTTCGGATAAATTAGTCCGCGGATTAGACTACTACAACCATACAGTATTTGAAGTCGTCTCGGGTCAATTAGGAGCCCATAACAGCCTTGTAGGAGGCGGTCGCTATGACGGCCTCATCAAAACACTGGGCGGACCCGATCTGCCGGCCATGGGCTTTGGTGCGGGAATAGAGAGGATTCTACAAACCATGCTAAAACAAACCGTTCCCCTTCCGGAGCGCAATCGACCTCTGCTCTTTTTTATTCCGTTGGATGACAAAGCAAAAGAGAAATGTTTTGCCCTTACATACACCTTGCGATGCGCCGGTATTCCCGTTCAAATGGATTTCGGAGGACGAAAACTCAATAAAACCATGCAATATGCAGATAAAATCAGAGCAAGCTACGTCGCTATCGTAGGAAGCGACGAACTGGAAAAAGGAAAAGTAGAGCTCAAAAATATGCAGACGGGACATAAAAGCACCGTCCCTTTTGAAAGTCTGGAACGCATCATGAAAATTGAAGCGGAAAAGACAAACTATTTAAAAACTCTGTGCGAATTGAACAAACCGTTTCACACCTCTGAGGAACAAAGCTTTTTTGTAGAACAATTATCCTCTTCCATAAAAGAGACAAATAGCGTAACCAAAAATTTAGCCAACGCTTTAAAAAATATGGAACATATCATTGAAAACTAGTGCGGGAAAGGAAGAGATCATGAAGTACAGCTATCAACGCAGCCATCAATGCGGAGAATTAAGAATTGAAGATAAAGAAAAAGAGGTTTCTCTCTCCGGCTGGATACATAGAAGAAGAGACCACGGCGGACTGATCTTTATTGACCTCCGAGATAAATACGGCATTACACAACTTGTGCTGGATCCTGTTAAAACACCTGTCGCACACACACTCCGCTCCGAATGGGTCATTAATGCAAAAGGCATCGTACATCCGCGAGCTCACGAAATGATCAACGAGAAACTGGAAACGGGAAAAATTGAGATCAAAGTGGTGAACATGGAAATTCTCTCCAAATCTCACACGCCTCCCTTTTCTCTTTGCGATGAACATATTGAAACTCATGAAGAAATTCGCCTTCATTACAGATACCTCGACATCAGAAGAGGTAAAATAGCAAACAATCTTCTCCTCAGACACAATGTTATGATGACAACACGGAACTTTCTCGATAAAGAAGGCTTCATAGAAATTTCCACCCCCATTTTAGGAAAATCAACACCGGAAGGCGCGCGTGATTACATTGTCCCTTCACGGGTACACCCCGGATCTTTTTATGCACTCCCCCAATCACCTCAGCTGTTTAAACAACTGCTCATGATCGCAGGAACCGATCGATATTTTCAAATTGCACCCTGTTTCAGAGACGAAGATCTGCGTGCCGATCGTCAGCCTGAATTTACACAAATTGATATAGAAATGAGTTTCGGACATCCCGATCAGCTCATGAATATCATTGAAAGACTACTCAAAGCTGTTTTTGAAAGGGCAAATATCCTATTCCCCGACTCCATACCGAAACTCACCTACCGGGAATGCATAGATCGATACGGAACAGATAAACCTGATACGCGCTTCGGCATGGAACTTGTCGACATCACCGATATCGGCGCACGCAGTAATTTTTCCGTGTTTAAAGACCAAATTGATCAGGAGAATATTGTCAAAGCAATCCGGGTAAAAAATGCAGCGGATCTCTCCAGAAAAAATATTGAAGACTATACCGCATTTGTCGGAAATTTCGGAATAAGCGGACTTGCATGGATGAGAATGGAAAATAATGCTCTCAATTCCAACATAGTAAAATTTTTCGACGAAGAACTGCAAAAAGAGCTCATCACACGCATGCAACTTGAAAACAATGATCTACTCCTCATGATCGCTAACGAACCGGGAAATACCAATCAGGCTCTCGATCACCTAAGAAGACGAATTGCAACAGAAAGAAATCTGATCGATCCGAAACTCCACAATTTTCTTTGGGTCACCGATTTCCCACTCTTCGATTTCGATGAACATGAAAATAGATTAGTCAGCATGCACCATCCTTTTACTTCGCCGCATCCTGATGACATCGCATTAATCGATACAAAACCTCTTTCCGTACGCTCTTCAGGATATGATATCGTTCTTAACGGATACGAAATCGGCGGCGGATCACAAAGAATTCACAACTCAGATCTTCAAAGAAAAATATTCTCCTCTTTAAACATCAACGAGACCGAACAACAAAATAAATTCGGATTTTTCCTCGAAGCACTGGAATTCGGTACCCCACCGCATTTAGGAATCGCTTTGGGATTAGATCGTCTCCTCATGATTCTATCGGGCACAAACAACATAAAAGATGTCATCGCTTTCCCCAAAACACAAAAAGCTAGTGACCTCATGATGCATTGCCCCTCAGAAGTATCCCAAGAGCTTTTAAATGAACTGTCCATCGAAACAATAAAAGACAATCTCACACAAAAAAGAACTTAATTCGCTATTTACGAAAGATGTATTGAACTCGCGCAGCGTTTGGAGTGCGGTGACTTGTCACCGCTTTGCCCTCGACTCGACTTGTCGAGGCGGTTTAAGCGTTATTTTGTGTGAGATTGTCTTTTATTGTTTCGATGGACA
>Ga0206889_1093_pt1 | contig 11038 bp, 8 predicted proteins | sample Alteio_BWOrgHeat_57_FD_153245 | JGI IMG/M metagenome (GOLD analysis project Ga0206889, IMG submission 153245) | Enriched cells from forest soil in Barre Woods Harvard Forest LTER site, Petersham, Massachusetts, United States - Alteio_BWOrgHeat_Nextera5 ... | reverse complement strand
TCTTTTACTCCAAGTTTGGATAATCTTATTTTCACCGCTTCTGAATCACTCCCCGAAATAATCGCTACAGGATAACCTTTTCTTACTGCCATCCGCAAAGCATGGCCGTCTTTGCTATTCATATTCCGGGTGATCAGTCCTCCTTCCAATATCAATAGCGTATCGCTGGCTAAAACGCCATCAATGTCAAACACAAAGGCTTTGACTGCTTTAAAATTTTCGAGGATGTTCATTGCGATTATTTTTGATTGTCGCGCCACTCATGCACCCATGCACTTTGGATCATTTCCAAATGCCCTTCGGTACTTTCTTCTGCCTTGCCGGCAAACTTAGGAATTTCCATAACCCATTTAAAGAGATCCGTAAAACGGATGCGGTATATCTTGCCCTCATTGAACTCTTCACCAAAGCGTTCATATAGTTTCATCGCGATATCTTCATGATCATTCCAGTGAATAGGCGGTTCGTAGGTCATTATAAAAATTTTATCAATAAAATTATTCTCCCAGGAACTGGGTTTGATCGGGCAATGTAACAACAATGTTTCCGCCCCCTTCATGCAATACGCACTGACAACCCAATCTTGAATTCAATCTTGGATTGATGGCCCTGTCAATAAAATCTTCTTCCTTATCACTTAATTCTTCCACCAGGTCTTCTCCTTGTTCTACATATAAATGACAGGTACTGCAGGCACAAACACCACCACAGTTATGATGAAGGTCAATATCATTTTTTAATGCTACTTCCAGGATCGATTGATCTGCTTCAATATTACTTAATGTAACCGGCTGAAGCCCTTTCTGCTCAAATTTAAACGTGATCGTGTACATACTTACAAAGTTCGGTGTGCAAACCTACTTTAGAATTACCAATTTTGGAAAACTTAAATGACAATATTGGCCTGGTAGTCAACAATACTGTCTGATAACTTGGCATAGAGGTATTTCAGATCAGGGTAATTAGACAATAATTTAAGATGTTTATCGATCGTAACGATGTCTTTACGCGCAGCAGGACCGGTTTGCACTTCATCAGGAGAATATTGGGATAATCGCTGTGCCGTTTCATTTATCAACGGATAAAGCAAAGAAAAATCAACACTTTCTTTTTGGCAATAGCTAGAAGCCAACGCATACAAATGATTGGTGAAATTACTCACAAAAACAGCTGCTACATGCAGTTTCAGCCGTTCTTCATCGGTAGATATGTCTACTAACGGCGAAAGTGTTTTAGCGAATTCCTCAATATCAGCCCTCGTATCCTCGGTATTGCCATCGATCAATAAGGGGATCTCCGGAATAGTTTCCATCTCCTTGCGAAGGCTTTGCAATGGATATAATATGCCATAATTAGAAGATACTTTCTTCAAAACATCGATTGAAACAGAACCGGCAGTATGCAGAACTAGTTTATTTCCAAACTTAAATCTTGCATCCAATGAACTAATGGCAACATCAGATATAGCAAATAAATAAATATCTGCATTGGGATCGATCAGTTCGATCTTATCCGTGAACCCTGATCGCAATTCATCCGCCAATACCTGTGCATGATCTGCCTGCCTGCTGTAAACTTCTATAATGGTATGACCCGCTTTTTTCATTAAGCGACCCAAAATAGTAGCCACATTTCCTGATCCGATGATCACAACTTTCATAATCTTATCTTTGAGTTGGATGAAGATAAAACAAAAAATAGCAATCGGATATATCCGCTTAAAATTGAAAGCGTTGGCTATTTTTTCAAAAAGAAAAGCGGCCGAAGAAGCCTTTCGCTTATTTTCTACTCCTTATTTACCTAAAATAAAAACAGCTCCGCACATTTTCGAAAACGCGGAACGATTGAATTTTTCATTCAACGGATCAAAGACCCATGGATATAGATGGAACCATTCCCGTCCGCATAAAATATTGATCATTCATGGATTTGATTCGCAGGCTTACAAATTCAGTAAGTATGTAGAAATGTTATTAAAGAAAGATCATGAAGTAGTGATATTTGATGCCCCGGCGCATGGTGATAGTGAAGGAAAGACCATTAATGCATTGGAATATTCTTTAATGATCAAAGAAGTTGTTAAACTGTACGGACCGTTCAGTGGTTTTATGGCGCATTCATTTGGCGGCATCGCTTTATGCCTTGCATTGGAAGATATACCACATGATGAAAATACCAAAGTGGTTTTTATAGCTCCTGCCACAGAAACTACTACCACTTTGAGTTACGCGATGGATTTCCTGGGCGTCCACACGAAGGAAATAAAAAAGGAGATCGACAATATCGTTTTTGAGATTGGTGGAAAGAAGACAGAATGGTATTCGATGAAACGTGCGGTACACAATATTAAAGCGGCCATGTTATGGTTTCATGATCAGGATGATGCGATCACGCCGGTAAGCGATGCTTTAGTTGTAAAGAATGGAAATCTTCCGAATATAGAATTTGTGATCACTCATGGATTAGGGCATCATCGAATTTATCATGATCATGATGTAAGACAACGAATTGTTGATTTCTTATAAATCATTGAAAACCGTTTTTCCAAAATCCTCCAGGCTCGGATCCCTTGCTCCCATTAATAATAATACACAGTCTTCAGTAAGATGTTCTTTAACGGCTTCCAAAAAGTCAGCACGATCGCTGATGAAATAAGCATTCTTGCCTAATGCATTGATATCATAAATAAGATCCGCTGATGAAATATCTTTCACTGCTGTGCCTCCTGCATAAAATATCTCGCTCATCCATATTTCATCTTCCGGCCTTAGTACGGCTGCTATCTCTTTTACAAAATCATTGCGTAAAAAACGCGTAGGCCCGTAACCGTGAGGCTGAAACCAGGCAACTACTTTTGGTGCAACAGCCTGGCAGGCTGCAATAGAAGCCGCACACTTGGCGGGATTGTGCGCATAGTCATCGATCACCCAAACACCGTGTTTTTGTCCGAGTACCTGGTGGCGGCGATAAATACCTTCGTAATTTTTTAATGCTTCGGCGCAAACTTCAATGTCTACACCGATCTGATTGGCAACAGCGATCGCCGCCAATGCATTTTCCATATTATGCTTTCCTACAGTGTTTATTGAAAACAGAATGCCCTTCACCAAAAACTGAATATTGAATCCGGACTGGGTGAAGTCATGCGCATTATATCCTGCCGGATTATTTTCATCCACAGAAAAATCGAAATCAATATTTACGGACAATTGCATCGCCAATGCATTCGATTGATTGACGATAAAATGCTTGCTGTTATTTTTAAAAATGGTAAAAAGCCGCATCAGCTCGTCAATTTCCTGGTGATCTTTATCGATATTTAATAACAAACCGATTTCGGGTTTGTATTCTACCACCGAACCATCGCTTTCGTCAGCTTCTATCACCAGCCATGCTCCTTTTCCCACTTTTGCATTACCGATCTTTCCTTCTTTAATAATGCTTGTTAGTCCTGCTCCACTGATGATACTCGGATGCATCCCTGCCTTTTCCAATATATCAAACAGCATACCGCTGGTAGTGCTTTTACCTGATGTTCCGGCAACGGCAATCGTCTTTTTACTCTTAGCGATCATTGCCAGTAATGCCGATCGTTTTATAATAGGTATATTTAACTCTTTTGCTTTAATCACTTCGGGAACGGTATCTTCAATAGCAGTTGAAACCACTACTACTTGTGTAGCAGTAGTAATGCCTTCTCCATTTTGAACAAAACATTTTATCCCTGCCTGCTCTAATTTATCTTTGGTATCATTAAATGTATCCGGCATAAAATAGCGGTCAGATCCGCTTACTTCTTTACCTATTCCTGCCAGGTATTGCGCCACTGCACTCATGCCCGTTCCGGCAACACCGATAAAAAACACGTTAGAGAATTCGCTGATCGTATCCATCGTCAAAATTATTACACAATAATAAGCCCTTTTATGCCTATAAATATTAACAGCTTTTAACAAACCTTCTTTGTCGGGATTACGTTCATATAACGTCTAAACATTAAAATCATTATTATGAGAACAATATTAACTTCCCTTGTATGCTTAATAGCCTTAATATCCTGTGCACAAAGCACAGCCACCATAAAAGGTATGGCTGATCCAAAGGCTAAACCAGGCCAGAACGAAGCCGTTGCCACTTTTTCCGAAGGTTGTTTCTGGCATGCAGAGATTGTATTTCAAAGCCTGGTTGGTGTTAGAGACGCGGTATCAGGATATGCCGGTGGCACAACCACCGATCCAAACTATGAAACGGTAAGCAGCGGCACAACAGGACATGCAGAAACGGTGCAGGTTTATTATGATCCTACGAAGATCAGTTATGCAACATTGGTAGATGCTTTTTTTGCCAGTCAAAACCCAACACAGGTAAACGGACAAGGATATGATATGGGAACAGAATACCGTTCGATTGCATTTTATAGAAATGCGCAGGAGAAACAGATACTGGAAACTGCTATCAATAAAATAAACGCATCTAAAAAATATGCGGATAAGGTAGCAACACAGATAGTCCCTTTTACTAAATTTTATCCTGCAGAAGAGTATCACCAGGAATATGTGTACAATCATATGGACGAACCATATGTATCACATGTATGCATTCCGGAGTTAATGAATTTTAAGAAAGAGTTTAAAGGGAACTTTAAATAATATACGTCAAACGTGAGAAATGAAAGGTGAAAAGAGGAACACAAATCTTCTTTTCACCTTTGACGTTTGACCTTTCACGAATTACCGCATGAGGTACATCTTCCCATATCCTCCCGTAAAATATTGATTGATGCTGGGTACATCATATTTGTCAATCGGTTTTCCGTTCAAATTTGTAAGTACTCTATAAAGATAAACACCATTGCCTAATCGTTGCCCGTAAGTATCGGTACCATCCCATTTAAATTGAGTGATGTTCACTCCAACATGTATCGGCCCCAATTCTTCCGGTGTTATTTCACGCACCACTTTTCCGGTGATCGTTAATATTTCTATCCGCATATTTTGTGGCGTTTGCGAACCCGTCAATGTAAATACAAACGCTGTAGAAGTAGTGAATGGGTTAGGATAATTAAGCAGGTTGGATATCATGGATTTATTAATAATATCAAATGCCACTTTGTATTGGAAATTACCGGCTGGATTACCTTGCGCATCTTTGCCCGAAACGATCAGCAGGTATTCTCCGTCCTGCGGGAAAGAAGGCGCTAACTCAACACTCGCAACATTTATGCCCGTCGCAAGATTGGCAGGTGTGAAGGTCAGGCTATCACTATAATGATAAGTATGTAAAGAGCCGTCGGGATATTGTACCTGCACGGTCATCAAAGAAGTATCCGCTAAAGGAATGTATTTACTTTCATCGGTAAGTTTTATTAATATATGCGGCTTCGCCGATACAAGATCCCTGTTAAGAATATGCACCCCATCAAAAGTTACGTCCAGCACCGGATCTGTCTGATCCTGCTTTACATAAAAATTCTGGTAGATGAAGTTATTATATAAGTATTGTTCCGGCTGGTCGTTATTCGGATTCACCATTACATACAAAGTGTTATTACCCGAAAGGCCGGTTGTATTGATCGTGTAGTTCACGGTCATGGTATCTCCGGAAATAAGCGCCTTCCCTTTAGGAATAGCAATGGTATGCGTTACATTGTTATGATCGGTAATTGTAAACAATGTACTCAGGCTATCAAAAGCAACAGGACTGATATTTTTAAACGCGAGTGAAAAACTGATGTTTTGTCCTTGTGTTACCGTATCCTGCATCGTATATAAAATATTGGGTGCCACCGCTCCTTCCGGAACATAATCACCATTCACTCTCCAGAAAGACAATTGTTCCGGTGTTGCATGAACTGCATCACTCGCCAACATTTTTAATTGAATGTATGGATAAGTAGCAGCACTGATAGATGCCAGGGAAGTATCTGTTATCGTAGAAGGAATGGTTTTCAATAACACTTGTGTGCCATCATTTTTTACGCCATATACTAATATTTGAACAGAGTCGGTAGACACCGTTTCTATACTTGTTCCATTCCAATGAAGTGTTTGCCATGATTTAGCAGGACCAAACAATGGCGATTCAACAGATCCTGATGTAGCCCTGGTATTTATTGTAAGATTGAGTGATGTATTGCTTGTTGAGTTAGGCCCTATTGCTTGTATAGGAGTGAAACTGCTGCTATTCTTTTTAAAGAAGAATATGAATGGCAGATTGCGGGTGAAACTATCGATCTGGGTAAATCCGATGGATTTCAATTTATCATATAGATCGTTTCCGGAACCCAGCGTAGTTGTATCGGATTGCCAGTCGCTGATAAAAGATGTATTGGATGTTGTTCCGGGATTGGTAATAGAAACATACATTCCTGCAGGAATACTATCAATAAAATCCATTGCTGCTTTTCTAAAAGAAGGAGAACCATAAGGGAATTCAAAGAAATCCCTGAAAGTGCCCGATCTGGGGCAAACGGATGCACTACCATATTTCCCCTGAACCGGATTTACAGGGTTTATCCACGGTGTAAGCGATAGTGTATCGTACACTACAAATTGTAAACTATTAAAATGACAGGCATAATCCTCCACTATATTATTATTGATACTTACGTTGATCCTGTCAGACCCAAAATAAGGACTCAGCCCGGTATTAATAGTAACCGTTTGGGGGAAAGTAGAAAAACGGAAGATCCGGTCAGAATCCAATACAATATTTGAATCGGTACTTTCTAAATGCTGGTAAAAATGTGATTGATTAAATCCGGTTCCACCGGTAGTAAGATAAATGAATGAAAAACTATTCCATATCACGGGTTCTGTACCTACCGGCACCATTGCTGTTCTCCAATAATAAACAGTGCTATCTGTATAAGTAATATTGGATGGAGTAAATTGTACGATACCGCCAATGCCTGAAACATTGTACTGCTTCATAAAGGATGAATTGAATAGTGCAGTGGTATCTATTTCCATCAGGTATTGACGTTGCCCCGAAATAGCATTGGCTGTTGAGGCGGAATAAACAATTCCGGGAGCATTCACGATCGAATAATCATACGGGAACACCGGTTTCAACTCATCCTGAAATATCTGAAAGGTTTTATCTACCGTATTATTCAATTCGGATTGCTCATTTACTTCCTGGCTGGTATCCAATGTAACAATGATATGATTAACGCCTACATCAGTAGCACCGTTAATATTTACGACAAGGGTTACCGAATCTTCGTACTTGGTAGCCAATATCTTTTTACTATATAGAGACTGTATAGTACCATTGGGTAATTTCCTGCTAACAGTTACCCAGATAGAATCATCGATCGCTTTCCCGATATTGAACCAACTAACATTTACATTAAACGATTTATCCGCAACGGAAATAATGGAAGGGGTTATCACCACATTTTGATCTTCGATAACATAATCAGGAAGGCTGTCATAATAAATCTTCATTGCAGGATCGCCATCCAGCGCAAGCTCTTCTACTGTTAAACGGGTAACACTGGTAGGATTCGTGCCGAATACCTGCAAAACCTTTTTCATTTGATTGCCGATAGAATTACCATACATTGTTTGACAAATGGCTTTATACAATTCCAGGTTATAGCTGTTCAAATAATTGGCCAATCCAAGGTGTGTATCAGCTAAGAACCCGATACTTCCACGATCTTTCGCTAATTCAAAACTCTCGGAGATGGTCATATTACCGAGGAGCCGTGTAGTATCGTAAGAATAGAAATTACCGGCACTACATCCCGTAACATTAAAGAAGAAATACCGCTGTTGATTTTGAAAATCATTGGGATTGTCAAGATTATACGCCAATGTATTGGCGGCAGCATGACCAAAATATCCAATGAACGAAACACCGCTATTGATCATTTGCTGAATGGCAGTTCCGCTTGCCTGTACTACCGCATTGCTGGATAATTTCGTAAAGGTAGATACGTTGGCTCCATACAATGTATCCTGGGCGATCGCTTTATAACTATTCATATAGCCGGTGAAGGTTACATTCTCTGTACTATCTGAAGCTCCGATAATATGAATGAAATTTTTCATCCAGCCTTTACTCTCGATCGTTTGACTGGCCGAAGATTGTGCGGCTTCATAATCTTTCGTCTTTTGAAGAAGGATGCTCACTTCTTTACCATTAATAGCCGGCAAACGTCCTATGGGCACCATTGGAACAATTGTTCCGGGTGTTGCAGAAAGTAATATATCAGATGCAGGATATCCAAAAGTTTGAACGAGGTCTAATTGATCGATCGTAGGAATAGATTGAAATACTCTATATTCAAATGAAGTTACTCCGCGGCCAATGATAAATACATATTTAGGTTTAACCGGCCAGGTTTGTGTGTACGCCAAAAAATTTCTTATAGACTCAGGATGTTTTTTTACTCCAAATGCAAATTGATCATCCAGTTCATGGATATCAATTGTCTTTGCATTATAACTTCCCCCGGCAGCAGAGGCCCGGTAAGCACGATAATCCTCTACATAATTATGACCGGTACCATCGTCATACAGAGCCGGGTTACTGATGATGAGGTAATCTCCCTGGTTGGCCGTATTGCTAAAATCAAGAAATGTTTTTGTAGTCAGCGAAGCGATATTGGTGATATTAGAAGCATCCTCACTAACCAACCTGTAGGATCGGACCGAACTGATAAATGGGGGCAATGCAAATCTTACCTGTCCTGCTATACTTGTATCTCCCTGGTAACGGAGGCCGTTTTGCTGATCATATAATACGGGTAGTGAACTGCCGCTATTGAAATTATTGATCACCAGGTAATTTCCTGAAGCAGATGGTTGAAGATCAAAACTAAAATTATTTGTTCCGTTAAAATTAAATGTAGCAGGATAGGTAAGCGACATAAGGGCTACCGCTGCATTGTCATTAATAGAATCGAATGTACTGCTAAAGCCCACTATAACCTGTGCAAAATTAGGATTCGGTAAATAGGATAAGGGTAAATTCGTGATCAGTCTTTTCAACGTGTCGTAATAAACGATCTGTGTATCCAGGATAACATTATTGAAGATCTTCACCTGCACATTACGTGCTGTACTTTGATTTGTAAATACGGATACATAGCAGGACAGGCTGTTAGCCGGCCCGGCAGCATAAACATTCAATCCATCGAATTCCTGTGTAAGCGGACAGCATTTCCCAAACAAAAGACTTGTCCAACCCTCTCCTTTATCATATTCCGCGGAATATAAATTATCACCTCCCGCAAGTGTTGGTACACCCAGGCATTGATGTATGTTATAAGGTATTGCAATGGTCCGCATATAATAAGCATCCGCCGGAAGTATATTTCCGGCAATATCATTTATTGCTGAAGCATAACGAAGATTGCTACCCGAAGGATTGAATGTAAGAAAATACGTAGCAGTATCTGTAAATAAACTAAAGCTATCGCATAGCTGGTTATTGGGATCGAAATAAAGCGGCTTATCAATTACACCATCATTCTTTTTACCCAAAAACTCAAGATAATCGCCTGCTCCCATTATGCCGGTTGCGATCGATGTATATAATCTTACTTCCTGGCCGTTGCGCCATAATTGAAATTGTTCTGCAGGAACGCTGCCCAAGCCTATGGCAGACAATACCGGTTGATTGATGCGGCATAATCCATCTGCACCGAGTTTGAATTTATAGTAGGTCTTACTATAATCAATCCAACTATTATTCAGCTGCGCATGTGCAACATGGGCAAACAAAATAAAAAATGGAATCAATAGTTTCTTCATGGTATATTATGGATTATACATTAATGGTCGCGTATTCTGCATTGTTGGGATAGGTTGCAACTGAGGGAGAGACTGTGGGCTCGCGTTACTGCTTCCTTCTTTCCCCTGCAAATTCAATTTCAAAGCAAACACATTCGTATATAAAGGATTGCTTTGATTTGCCAGATTGGTGTACGCATAATCAATAACAAATGGCCCCAGTTTAAAACCCGCACCAATACTCGGTTGATATATCCACGTCTTTTTTTGATTCAGCGAATCATCGTCTGCCAGTACCTGTTGAATATTCGTAACACCTGCTCTTACAAAAAATAAATTATTTACCGAAAGTTCCAATCCTAAATGCGGATCAACACTAATCTGCCCGGTCGAATAAACAACGCTTCGCTTTCCATCATAAGTAATATTTGCACCAATCTCTGCCATTAAATTGACCGCGCTTTTACTATTAAAGAACCGATATCCTAAACCAACTATTGTACTGGGTGCCGTTAACTCTGTTGACTTTACCGGAACATCATTATCAAGCAACAACAGTTTTTGCTTTTCAGGATCCGTAAAACTAAATGCCCACGCATTGAAGGTCGTCGTCAGATCTTTAGCAACAACTCCAATGCGCAAATGGTTACTGCGGTATTGAAAAGCGGCATCTATACCAAAACCCCAGGCATTAGCGAACGTGCCTACTACCCGGCGAATAATTTTTGCATTGAACCCAAAACCAACTTCTTTGGTGGCTTTGGTTTTTACTTTTTGAGCAAATGAGAACAGGAACGCATAATCCGCGGATGAAAAACTTTGTACGTTGTTATAGTTGATCTGGTTATTGGCATCAACAAGAAACAACGTATTGGGTATATCATCTACTGCAAAACGTAAAAGGGTAAACCCTATTGTCCTTTGGTTGTTAGCGACCGGAAGTGCAACTGCCGCAAAATCATATTTACCAATGCCGGCAAAATATTCCGCGTGCATCACTCCAACCTGGGCGGCATCTTGTACATGGATCAATCCGGCAGGGTTCCAATACCCCGCAGTGACATCATCCACCGAAGCAACCTGTGCATTACCCATTGCCATTCCCCTCGCTCCTGCTCCTATATTTAAAAATTCATTTGAGTACGTGGTGAATTGGGAAAAAGAAACAGCCGGCAATAGAATAAGGCAGCTACCCAGAACACAAAAAATGCTGAATATATTTTTCTTTTTCAAATCGGTTTTACGCTTACTTTAATAGACTTGTGTTGTATGCAGGGTAATGCCTGGCAGCT
>Ga0206889_1076_pt1 | contig 11267 bp, 1 predicted proteins | sample Alteio_BWOrgHeat_57_FD_153245 | JGI IMG/M metagenome (GOLD analysis project Ga0206889, IMG submission 153245) | Enriched cells from forest soil in Barre Woods Harvard Forest LTER site, Petersham, Massachusetts, United States - Alteio_BWOrgHeat_Nextera5 ... | reverse complement strand
GCATAACTAATCGTTGCAGATGGTAATGCTGTTATGATCACAGATGTTGTTGCTGTTTGATTGGTACAACCTACACCAGCTATCATTGTATAAGTAACAGTATAAGTACCCGCTGTACTCGTTGATGGGGTGATAGCACCTGTTGCTGCATTAATAGTTAAGCCTGCGGCTGAACTATACGTTCCCCCACCAGTACCTGTTTGCGTTACCGCTTTAGCAGCAGGATCATTAGAACAGAATGGACCCGCATAACTGATCGTTGCCGATAATATCGGGCAAATATTTGCAATACACGTTAGACTTTGAGGTGAAAAACATCCTACACCGGTTGGCGTAACAGTTATTTGCACATTCGTTCCTGCGCCTATACTACCACCTGTAGCAGTGTAAGTTAAGCCTGCTGTAGAACCACCGCTTATTGGTGCACTTGGTGGAGTTATTTGGTAAGATATATTATAATTAGTTGCGCCGGTTACTGCTCCCCATGTAAAACCAACCGATGTTGTTGTAGAAGCTCCACAACTAATAGCCGGTGCCAACAATGGACTAACCGTTACAGCTGTTGTTGCTGTTTGAACGGCACAACCACCTGTTGCAGCCATTGTATAAGTAACCGTATAAGTTCCGGCAGTACTTGTTGAAGGAGTGATAGCGCCTGTTGCTGCATTGATCGTTAAACCTGCAGTTGAACTGTATGTACCACCTGCTGTACCGGCAAAGGTTACCGGTTCTGCAGTTGCATCGCTGATACAGAATGGAGTTCCTGCATAACTGATCGTGGCCGCTGGTAATGTTGTTATGATCACAGTTGTTGTAGCTGTTTGAATAGAACAACCACCTGTTGCAGCCATTGTATAAGTAACCGTATAAGTTCCGGCAGTACTGGTTGAAGGAGTGATAGCGCCTGTCGCAGCATTAATGGTTAACCCTCCGGCAGAACTATAAGTTCCACCGGCAGTACCGGTAAGGGTTACTGCCTGAGGTGCCACTAAGCTTTTACAGAATGGAGTGCCTGCATAGGTTATTGTTGCGGCAGGTAATGCAGTTATAATAACAGAAGTTGTAGCTGTTTGAACGGTACAACCACCTGCTGCTGCCATTGTATAAGTAACAGTGTAAGTTCCTGCAGTACTGGTTGAAGGAGTGATCGCTCCTGTTCCTGCATTGATCGTCAATCCGCCAGTTGAACTATATGTGCCCCCTGCTGTACCTGTCTGCGTTACTGCTTTTGGTGCAGGATCGTTTGAACAGAATGGACCGGCATAACTAATCGTTGCAGATGGTAATGCTGTTATGATCACAGATGTTGTTGCTGTTTGATTGGTACAACCTACACCAGCTATCATTGTATAAGTAACAGTATAAGTACCCGCTGTACTCGTTGATGGGGTGATAGCACCTGTTGCTGCATTAATAGTTAAGCCTGCGGCTGAACTATACGTTCCCCCACCAGTACCTGTTTGCGTTACCGCTTTAGCAGCAGGATCATTAGAACAGAATGGACCCGCATAACTGATCGTTGCCGATAATATCGGGCAAATATTTGCAATACACGTTAGACTTTGAGGTGAAAAACATCCTACACCGGTTGGCGTAACAGTTATTTGCACATTCGTTCCTGCGCCTATACTACCACCTGTAGCAGTGTAAGTTAAGCCTGCTGTAGAACCACCGCTTATTGGTGCACTTGGTGGAGTTATTTGGTAAGATATATTATAATTAGTTGCGCCGGTTACTGCTCCCCATGTAAAACCAACCGATGTTGTTGTAGAAGCTCCACAACTAATAGCCGGAGTTTGAAGCACGTTGATCGTCACAGCTGTTGTTGTTGTTTGTAATGCACAACCACCTGCAGCTGCCATGGTATAGGTCACCGTGTATGTCCCGCCCGTACTGCTTGAAGGTGTAATTGCACCTGTTGCAGCATTCAAGGTCAAGCCCCCCGGTGCACTGGTATATGTACCACCTCCTGTACCCGTTAATGTTACTGCCTGAGCTCCAACTGCACTTGTACAATATGGAGAACCCGCATAACTAATTGTTGCGGCAGGTAATGTTGTTACAATTACAGATGTTGTTGCAGTCACTACTGCACAACCTGCTGCTGCAGCTATTGTATAAGTAACGGTGTAAGTTGCCGCTGTGCTTGTTGATGGATTAATTGCACCCGTTCCCGCATTGATCGTTAATCCGGCCGGAGCACTGGTATATGTACCACCTGCGGTACCGGTTAAGGTTACTGCCTGGCCTGCACCTAAACTTGTACAAAATGGTGAACCTGCATAACTAATGGTTGCGGTAGGTAATGTTGTTACGGTTACAGACGTTGTTGCTGTTACTACCGCACAACCTGCTGCCGCTGCTATTGTATAAGTAACCGTGTATGTTCCGGCTGTACTGCTTGATGGATTGATAGCACCAGTTCCCGCTGTAAGTGTTAAGCCCGCCGGAGCACTAGTATAGGTACCTCCTGCTGTACCGGTTAAGGTTACTGCCTGACCTGCTCCTAAACTTGTACAAAATGGTGAACCTGCATAACTAATTGTTGCGGTAGGTAATGTTGTTATTGTTACGGATGTTGTTGCGGTTACTACTGCACAACCCGCTGCCGCTGCTATTGTGTAAGTAACCGTATATGTTCCGGCTGTACTGCTTGATGGATTAATTGCACCGGTTCCGGCTGTAATTGACAAGCCCGCCGGAGCACTGGTATATGTTCCACCTGCTGTACCCGTTCTTGTTACCGCCTGGCCTGCACCTAAGCTTGTACAAAATGGTGAGCCGGCATAATTAATTGTTGCGGTAGGTAATGTTGTTACGGTTACGGATGTTGTTGCGGTTACTACTGCACAACCCGCTGCCGCTGCTATCGTATACGTAACTGTATAGGTTGCTGCTGTGCTTGTCGATGGATTAATTGCACCGGTTCCCGCGTTGATCGTTAATCCCGCCGGAGCGCTCGTATATGTACCACCCCCAATACCGGTTAATGTTACTGCCTGGCCTGCTCCTAAACTTGTACAAAATGGTGAACCGGCATAACTAATTGTTGCGGTAGGTAATGTTGTTATGGTTACAGATGTTGTCGCTGTTACTACTGCACAACCCGCTGCCGCTGCTATAGTATAAGTAACTGTATAAGTTGCTGCTGTGCTTGTTGATGGATTAATTGCGCCGGTTCCAGCATTGATCGTTAATCCCGCCGGAGCACTCGTATATGTTCCACCTGCTGTACCGGTTAATGTTACTGCCTGGCCTGCTCCTAAGCTTGTACAGAAGGGTGAACCGGCATAACTAATTGTTGCTGTCGGCAATGTTGTTACCGTTACAGATGTTGTTGCTGTTACTGCTGCGCAACCCGCTGCCGCTGCTATAGTATAAGTAACCGTATATGTTCCGGCTGTACTAGCCGAAGGATTAATCGCACCGGTTCCTGCATTTATATTTAAACCTCCGGGCGCAGTGTACGTACCACCCGCTGTACCGGTTCTTGTTACTCCCTGGCCCGCTCCTAAACTTGAACAGAAAGGTGAACCTGCATAACTAATTGTAGCAGTAGGTAAGGCGGTTATTGTTACTGCTGTTGTTGCTGTTTGTGTAGCACAGCCTGCAGCTGTCATTGTATAGGTAACGGTATAAGTACCTGCAGTACTAGCCGAAGGATCAATAGCACCGGTTCCTGCGTTAATATTTAAACCACCCGGTGCAGTATAGGTACCACCTGCGGTGCCGGTTCTGGTTACAGCCTGACCAGCTCCTACTGTTGAACAGAAAGGAGACCCTGCATAACTAATGGTTGCTGCAGGTAATGTATTAAAAGTAACATTTACCTGATCCGTATTAACTGGTGTAGTAGGAGTACATGGGCTATTATCTACAGTCCATGTTAAAACATATGAGCTACCTGCGGCACCAGTAAAAGTAGAAGTAGCACTATTAACATTACTAAAACTCGTACCTGCACTTGGTGACGCACTCCATGTACCTTGACCATACGCAACTGCTGTAGCAGCCAATGCTGTTGAAGTTACTCCACATACAGATATGTCTGTGCCGGCATTTGCTGCATCAGGAGGAGCTGTCACAAAAGCCGAATTATGAAAATTGGAAGGTTTTTGATAATCATTACCGTCCGTAGCATGCCAGGCAAATTGTTCATCGCGGTACAGACCGCCATCAAGACCAGGTACATCTCCTGCATCTACACTACTAGCATCGGGGTTGCTGTTATTATCATCAATTGCAATATCAAATCCTATTTGGGCATCCATGGCCGGAGCAGCGATACCAAGCGCTGACCACGGTATAAATATCTCCTGATCATAACCCGAAACACCCGCACCGAAAGGCTGAGCGCCAACTGTTGTAACAGCAGAGGTTATACCTGTTGAACTGGTACTTGCGCCATTGTTCGGTCCTTTATTAACTACTCCGCCTGTTGCCGAAACAAAACCGTATTGTGCATCATTGGCCTGGTAGGTAGCTGCATTATCATTTGTTCCACTAATATAAACCTCTACACCATCGTAATTATAATAATGTAATTCCGGAAATCCGGTAGGATCGAAATTTCGGATAGGATCATTTACCTCTACAAAGATGTATATACCTGAAGCATTCCATAACCCTCTCCAGCGTGCACTAAAATTCGTTACTGCAGATGGTCCGGGATGGGTACCATTGGTTACTACCGCATTGGATATAGTATTAGGTACAACTGTTGACCAAGCTGCTTCAGAAGCACTCCCGTCAACGGTAATAGCAGCAGCAGTTTTTACAAACTGCGCAGTGCTACAAACAGTCTGACTAAAAGCTGCACTTATAGTCATAGAAGCTGCAAAACATAGTAATAAACCCTTTATTAAAAAGGATCTAAAAATGGATCTACTCATGACAGGTTTACTATTCATACAATAACAATTAAGTTGATTAACTCGTTTTAAATTAAATAGAACTGGTCTTTCAACTTGATATTGGATATTGATATAGTAACCTTAAGACCTTGCATACACAAATTGTGCAGCCTGATCCAGCTAATTTTTTCATTATTGGCCTAAACATACTTTCTCCTAAAAAGCACGTCTAACGCTGTTATTTAGCCACTTGGCCATAGTATTCTCCTCGTCTTACTTTATAAAAAAGTACCTTAATGACAACTCATTGGAAGCACCTCCATTATCAAAACTGCTCACCGGCGTATTGAACTCTTCATAAGCATAACCGATCGAAAACCGGTGCTCTATCTTAACCCCTGCATAAAGTCCAAAGCTTTGCTGATAATGTGCATTGAATCCTATCCATAACATATCCTGGTACTCCAACCTTACGCCACCCTGTATATCAACAGGAGCATTTGGAAGATATTGAACAATAAAATTTGGAATAAGTACATTGTCTTCGTCCGTTCTCCAGTTATAATCTGCAATAAAATAATAATGCCTGTACAATTTACCCTGCTCGTTACCGCTGGTTTTAAGGAAGTTTAATTTCGCTTGTGTAAGCTGCTCTACTGAAGCGCCTACATCCAATGTAGATGACCTGTAATATATCCCTGCTGCCATATCTGCTTTTATTTCAGAACCGGGAGCAGATAAAAGAGGATCACCCGGATTAACCAGGTTAAGCTCATTTTTGTTAATGCCATATTGAAGCACCTGTCCACCAAACCCAAACATTAAACGTTGGCTGCTATCTTTCATCACAACACTATAGGAAAGATCGATCTGCCCACCTGTTTGACTAGTTGGACCGGTTTTGTCAGAATATAAAGAAACGCCTACTCCGGCTTTTTTCTTAGCAAAATATTTATCGCCGTATGCTATAAATGTTTGCGGACCTCCGTCAATACCTGCCCATTGTTTGCGGTAGGTCATGCCAATTGAAGGATTGTCTCCTGCACCTGCAGCTGCAGGATTATATAAAAAATTATTTTGCATGTATTCACTTGTTGTAAATATCTGCTGCGCGCCGGCTGTATAGCAGCAAGCTGATAAAATAAGTACAGAAGCGATTATTATTTTGAGTTTCATAAATTTTATTTTAAAGAACCTTTAAATGTTTTGAATGGTTTATCTCATAATGGTAACATTACCTGTTCGTGTATAACTATTTCCACTCAAAGGATGAATCGTTAACACATAATAGTAAGTACCATCCGGCAATTGCTTGCCTTTATAAGTACCATCCCAATCATTTTGGTAATTCTCTGCGTGATAAACCAAACTACCCCAGCGGTTGTATACGTTTACGTCTACACTGAAGAAACATCCGCCGTTAACCACCCACAGATCATTGAAGCCATCTGCGTTAGGTGTAAATGCATTTGGTACCGCACAAGTTGTAGGAACAACTACCACGATCTGTTGAGCACTGCCCGCACATCCATTAGCATCTGTTATAACTACTGTATATGTACTGGTAACAGCAGGTGTTGCAGTTGCTGTACTGCTGCCTGTAGTTACCGACCCCGATGGTGCAACTGACCATGTATATGATGAAGCAGGTGTTGTTTCTGTTAAAGTAATTAATTGAGTTCCATCTGTAGTATCCAAACTGCTGCTAATACCTGCAGTAGGTAATCCATTTACTGTTATAGAGCCATTTGCAGTTGCAACACCACAACCACCCGTTGTTGTTACAGTATAGGAGAATGGACTACCTATTGTAGTTGTTGGTGTTCCACTGATCGTTACAACACCGCCCGCATAAGAGCCATTAACACCGGTTGGCAGACCTGTTACGTTTGCACCCGTTGCACCGGTCACATTATAAGTAATGGATGTAAGTGCACTATTCACACAAACTTCCTGTGCATCTGTGCCCACAGCCGAACTAAGTGTTGCTGTTGCATTTCCGGTTACAGTGATCGTGCCATTTGCTGTTGCAACACCGCATCCTCCCGTTGTTGTTACAGTGTATGTAAACGGACTGCCAATTGCAGTTGTTGGTGTTCCACTAATGGTTACAACACCACTAGCATAAACTCCATTTACACCAGTTGGTAAACCTGTGACAGTGGCACCCGTTGCATTGCTTACATTATATGTAATAGACGTTATTGCATTATTTATACAAACTGTTTGAGTGGCAGAACCTGTAGCTAATGCTACTGCAGCTGCAGGAGTAACTGTAATTGTACCGTTGGCTGTTGCAGGACTACCACAACCACCCGTTGTTGTTACCGTGTATGTGAACGGACTGCCAATTGCAGTTGTTGGTGTTCCACTAATAGTTACTACACCACTTAGATAAGATCCACTAACACCGGATGGTAAGCCTGTTACAGTAGCGCCCGTTGCGCCTGTTGTACCGTATGTGATAGAAGCAATTGCAGTACTTACACAAACTGTTTGTGCATCCGTCCCTGATGCAGAAGTTAAATTAACCGTTGCAGGAGAAGAAATTGAAATAGTACCATTTGCAGTTGCAACACCACACCCACCCGTTGTTGTTACCGTATAAGTATATACACCTGTAACACTTGGAGAGCCGGTGATAGTTACTGTTCCGCTGGCATAAACTCCATTTACACCAGTTGGCAAGCCTGTTACAGTTGCACCTGTTGCAGTACCTGTAACACTATATGTTATCGTAGTGATCGGTGTACTAACAGCACAAAGAGATTGATTATCTGTACCTGAAGCTGAAGTTAGCGTTACTGTACTGCTACTTGAAAAACTTCCTGCAGTTTGAGGTGCTGCTGTAGTATCAAAATTATAAGTTGAGTCGGCAGTTACTCCATCCCATGTGAATGGAACGAGTAAGTAATTATATGTTACACCCGATACCGCAGTTCCATCATTATAAGTAGTTGTTGCGCCACTGTTGATCGTAGTTATCAATGTAACTCCCGGAGATAATTCACCTTGAGTAGCTGCTACTCTTGTTGCTATACCTGTTGCGGTTGGAACTGCAGGCGCCGTTGCACGAAGGACCAAATATCCTGTTTCTGTTGCTTGTCCAACCGGAGGGAATGTAGCCGCCGTCCAATTCAATGTAAGTGGTCCGCAACCTGTAGCACTGAAACCAGAAGCCTGCACAGTAGGTAATGCAGACAATGTAAAGAAACTATCTACATTACTTACACCTGTTTCATTGCTTGCATTGGTTGCATATCCTGTGAAATAATATTTTGTTTGAGGAGTAAGGCCTGTACGTGCAGGACCTGAATAAACTCCAAGCGAAGTACCACCTTCCAACAATGGATTTCCTGTTCCTGAATTATCAGGACTTGGTGTATACCCTGTTCCACGACCGGTTAATAATGCATCACCGCTTGAAACTACAGTAGCACCTAATGTTGCTCCCGTAGCAGTAATAGCTGTTACCGTTGGATTGATCACTTGCGGAGGAAGAATACATGTTGTTAATGTTGCTTCCGCGAAAGTGCTCGGGTTTTGATAAGGGTTAGGACTTGTATTGAACCATGAATATTGTGAATTACGTCCGCTCACACTATTCGCATCGTTCACCTGTACTTCCAATCCGATATTTTTACCGTTAGCAATTGTACCATAAGTTGATGGAGCAGAGATCAGATTTATACCAGGGTTACCTGCATTTTGACCCCAAGGTATAGCTGCTTCTACATTGTATCCGCTGGCTGTTACTATTACTTTATAATCGATATGTGTATAAACATTATTGAACATAGTTCCCGAGAACTGAGTAGCACATCCGCAAGATTGACCACTTGGAACTAAACCACCTAAGTTGAAACGCAACTGAACATCGTTCAATCCATCGTATGTACTTCCATGACTGTAATCCGGATCAAGTGTTAATTCTACTCCGTCAAAATCATAGTAGTTGTTACTTGTACCTGGTGTTGCTCCAGCAACAGCTACGCTATTCGGTAAACTTGTGTTCTGAGATATTAATGTAGGATCAGTTACCTGTATAAGGAAATATAAACTGTCGGTTGACCATACCGCCTTCCATGTTGGAGGAGTTGGATAAGTAGCGCCGCCTACACTTATATTAGAAATATTATTTGGAGGAATTGCAGTCCAGATACTATCTACCTGACCATCAATAACAGGTAATGTAAATGATTCAACGATAGACCCTGTTGATGATGTAGAGCCTGTACCGGTTGTACAACTGGTAACAGTTTGTGATATACTGGTTGAAATAGCCGGACTGTTTGCAGACCAAACAGAACTTGCAGTTGCATTATCCGTTCTTACTCTATAATAATATGTAGTTCCCGAGGCAAGCGTAGTAAGTGTATATGAAAGTGTTCCTGACGGAATATTTGATTGTATTACATCAATACCAGCAAAAGTTGGATCTGTAGATACTTCAACTGTATATGTATATGTTGCAGTACCCGGTACAGCAGGTGCTGTCCAGTTTGCTGTAAAACCATTCCCTGTTGCAGCAGTACCCACGCCAACAGTTGGAGGGTTAGGCGCTGTAATAAAGATCACGTCGTTACCGCTGTTTGCACCGTCTGTGGCCTGGTAGTGGTACAAAGTATTTGCAGTTAAACCTGTCAGGTGGGCTGAATCAGGTGTATTTACATTCGTATTAAACGGACTATTTAATGCAGAAACATTCGAGCCATAAGCTACCGTTGTTCCCCAATTGAAACTTGTTGGTAATGATGAACCTTGTGTATTAAAACCACCATTCAATGTAACAGATGTTGTTGTTATTGATGTAGCATTGAATGTTGATACGATCGGTGGTGCACCAAATGTGAAATAATATGGAGAGATCGTACCAATATCGCTAGAGTTGGTTATACCAAATGTTCCAACAGTACCTCCTTTAGAGGTGTAAGGGCCGGCCTGTACGTTACTTTCTGCAATGGAAGTAAATGGTGCAATAGCTGTTGGTCTTGTTATAGAAACGCTAGAGCCTGCTGCCAAACTTGTTGTAGTACTCAATGACCAATACTCTGTAGTGCTGATAGAAGATAATGTACCATCAACTGAATTACTTGCAGCCGCAGCTGAATTGAAAGCCTGTATTGTTGCAACAGTAGCACCACCTGCCAATGTTTTGTTTAAAGTTAATGGAAGATAAGAAGCTCCTGCGCCAAGAGGTACAGCATAAGTACCTGCCCCTGCGATCATTGCCCATTTTACAGGGCCATCGATATAAGATGATGCAGAACCTCCTGCAATACCTGTTGTATTTGGATTGTTAACAGTAAAAGTATTTATTGAAGTAGTTTGAAGGATACCTGATGTCATCGTAAGAACTCCTGCAACAGGTGTCGCTTCCGGAATATCAACTACATTAGTTGCTGTACCATTAATGGTTACATTATTGAATGGCGTTGTAACCGATCCTCCAATATGTTGAATGCCTGATCCTGAAAAAATAACTGTTCCATTATTGTTTAAATAATTTGCACTGCTATCATACCATGATCCTGCAACAGTGAATGTTGATGGCGCGTTTAATTTAGATCCGCTTTCCAATACAAATCCTCCTGATGAGAAATTGGTTAATGCACTGAAATTAATAATACCGGTACTTGCTCCGCCAATACCACCGATCGTAAGTACGCCGGCAATATTATTTACAGAACCGTTGGTTGCAACCCAACCATAACCACCACCACCGGAAGTGCCAAAATCAGTGATCGTTACATTATTAGGATAACCCGGTGTACCAACCGGACCGGAAGAAGACCATAAATTTCCTGATTGCCCAAGCAAATGATTTTGGCTTCCACCATCATAATATAATGTTGAAGATGTACCCCAGATAGGTGAAGCACCCGAAGTATTAAACTGATTACCGTTATTAGGAACGGTAAATGTTCCATTTATATGTGCGTTTGCACTACCGTCAAAATTAAAATGATCGTTCCCATTATTGAAGTACACATTATAAAATGTGGGTGCTCCTGTAATAGTAGTAGTTGCCGGTGTTGATGTTGCACAAAAAAGTGTACCACCATCTGCATCCACATCGGTACCTGTTCCATCGCTGGCATTTGCAAAATTACCGCCGGTAACATTGATAGCAGTGGTTTTAGGTAACGCCAATGTTTGACCGGTAAGTTTTAAAATACCATTTGTCAAATTGATGGTGCCGGTATTATTTCCAACACCAATTGCAATAGGAGTAACGTTAGAATTCGTTATCGAAACTTTATCCGTTGCACCCGGTGTGTTAATGGTGAGATTGTCTAATGAGACGTTACCTCCACCAGAAAGCACCGCACCATTTTTAGCCATTACCAACGTTGCATTTTGCATCGTTAATGAAAAACCGGAAGGAATACTCAGTTCACCCGAATCGCTTAG
>Ga0206889_1092_pt1 | contig 11339 bp, 7 predicted proteins | sample Alteio_BWOrgHeat_57_FD_153245 | JGI IMG/M metagenome (GOLD analysis project Ga0206889, IMG submission 153245) | Enriched cells from forest soil in Barre Woods Harvard Forest LTER site, Petersham, Massachusetts, United States - Alteio_BWOrgHeat_Nextera5 ... | reverse complement strand
AATATCCCCCGATTCAAAATCGACAAAGACAAGAAAATTTTTCACCGGACCTTGTACATTATTGTCCAATGTACAAATGTTTGCGGCGGAGTCTTTTCCGATTTTATTTATGATTATTTTTGCAGGAAATATTGTGAATATCAGATCTGTTCCGGGCAATAGGCAAGGAGTTCCGGGTGTACCGGTAAAAGGACGAAAACGTTCCGAGATTGAAATTTTCATATCATTTACAACCGCATGTAGAGGTGCAATATTGCACAGGTTTTCCGATAAGACCGTCAGGACTATTTTCCAAGAGGTCTACTTCAATTATTTCGTTAGATTTTATTCCCGGTTGCAAAACGCGTACCTGTAAAAAATTATCGGTATGCCCATGCATTTCTCCCGGATGTGAAAGATCATCCCCTTCGGTCAGAATTTTCATTCTTTTCCCTATATACTGCCCTCTCAGTTCGTACGCAATTTGTTCGGATAAACGAATAACCTCTTGTTTTCTTCTCGCAATGATGTCAGCCGGTACTTTATCGGGCATCTCTGCCGCCTTTGTGCGAGGTCGCGGACTGAAAGGGAACATATGAACTTTTGCAAATTTTACTTCCCGCATAGCATCCAGGGTATTCCGGTGATCTGTTTCTGTTTCTCCGGGAAATCCGACAATTACATCTGTAGTAAAACTAAAATCGGGAGAGGCTTTTTTCAGCCGGTCAATGGTGTCGAAAAAAATCTGTCTTGTATATTTTCTGTTCATTCTTTTTAAAATGACATTCGATCCGGATTGCAGGACTATATGCATAGACTGACAGGTATGTTTTCCATTGATAATGGCGTCCAGAAGATCATCATCGACTTCATCAGGATCAATTGAAGAGACCCGCAACCTTTCAATGCCCGGTATTTTATCGACAGCTCTTACAAGGTCGGCAAGTTTTTCCGGCTTTTCTTCGGCGGGAATATTTCCGTCAAAATCTCCGATATTGATTCCTGTGAGGACAATTTCTTTATAACCCTCAGACAATAAAGTTTTGACCTCTTCGAGTATTTCAGGAGTCGTTCTTGATCGAGATCTGCCTCTTACATAGGGAATGATGCAATAAGAGCAAAAAGAATTGCATCCGTCCTGAACTTTTACAAAGGCTCTGGTATGAGAATCGAATCGGCGGATATTGAATTCGGGAAGTTCTTTATCGACAAATATTTTTTTTAGAAGAAGATGTTTTTCTTTATTGGGAACAACATCACTGACCCCTTCTAAAGAGGTATAAAATTCCGGAATACGATCGGCAGAACATCCGGTGACGACAAGTTTTGTATTCGGATTATTTTTGATTAAATTTCGGATTTGGTATTTTCCGGAGGAGTCGGCAGATTCCGTGACGGTGCAGGTATTTACGATGCAAAGTTCTGCCTCTTCATTTTCTGCCGCTTTTACATATCCCATTTGTTCTAATTGATTTTGATAAGCTTGGGATTCATACTGGTTTGTGCGGCAACCCAGAGTGACAATTTTAAATTTTTTATTTTGTTCGGACATGTGCCATAAATGTTATTCAGGATTGAGTGTGGCATAAATATACCGGAGATTTTATAACCGTACAATATATAAAAAAAGTCTAAATCCGAATTGCCGTACTTAATTGGGAATCATGAAGTTTAGTATTCTTGACCATAAGGCCGGATCCGCCGGACTCTTCATTTTCCCGGGGGATTTAGCCGGGGATAGAGTTTTTTTTTTCACAATTGCCGGTTCCGGTGCCGGTTTGACAATTTCGGGTTCCGGTTGTGCGGGTTCCGGTTTTTCAATAGGAATCTCTTCAGGTGCCGGTTCAGCCGGTTCCGGTAATACCGGCTCCGGTTCTGCTATTTCACTTTCTGATTTTGCAGCTTGAGCTGCCTCTTCCTCAGACTTTGTCCTCAGATTATATTTTTCAAGATTCGTTTGTTCCGGCATTTTTTTCATCCAGGCGTCGGCGATATTGAACAACAAATTCTCCTGAATAGGCATATGAAGATTTTTTATTGCTTCTTTAGATTTTTTCGCGATGATCAGCTTCACAAAAAACCAGGCTACGGTAAACACCATGATCTTGATGACCGGTTTTAAAACAACAAAAAATATAAATCTAAAAATTTTATCCAGGAATTTTTTTATAGCAGTAGCGGCTGTTCCGATACCCTCACATTTTTCATCCAGAGTATCCTGCAGATTCACCCATTTTTCTTTTAGAAAGCTTTTAAAGGTATCTTGTAAACGTCGACTACCCACATCTGTTAATTTATGTATGAGTAGCAATTCCCTTTTTTTATAATGTCTCTTCAGTTGTTTCGGCGTTAATTTATTGAGATTGGAATTTTCGAGACAGAAGTCGGAAAAAATAGTTCCTATATATTGGTTGATAGTTTTTTCATCAATTTTTTTACGAACAAAAAGTCCTAAAGATTCTACTGACATCGTTTTAATTTTTTCTAATTTGAGTATAGATCGAAGCCAAAATTCAGGGATTAAATCGACTATTGATAAAACTAATTTACCAAGAACAATATTTAAGTTTTTTTGTTGTTCATTAGAACTCTCTTCCATAGGCGGTTCGTGTTCTAATTCTTTCGCAAAGTTATCGACTCCGTCACAACACGCATTGATCATCTTGAATACCAATTCGTTGATCTCTTCCGGTCTTTTATACACTTCGGATCCCTGCATTAGGAATTTTGCAAAGGTTGTTTTATCTAAAAGAATATCTTTCTCTTTATTTATGCCGGAGCAGGCCAAAAGATGTTCTGTCAGGGGGAGAAACAGTTCATTAAATCTTTGTTCTTCTTTCTCTTTTGGTGTGGCATTCGGATCTAAATCTTTTTTCAGTGCAGAATGAAGTTGTCCTTTTTTCTGAAACCATTCCAGAACCGTTTTATGCGGGATTACATACACCTCTATTCCTTTTAAATGCTCTGACAATGTAGTAAGTGTATGAATATAGTCCGATACAATTTGAATTACCCCTATGCCGGTATCCAAAAGAAGTTTTTCTTGCTCAGTTTCATTTTTTTTGATATAATTTGTTAAACCTGAAAGAACTTTCAGAGTCACTCCTCGGGAGATATTTCCGATTTCTTTCACAACACCGGAATTCGCTTTATCGTCAGCAATCAATTGAATATTTTTATTCAAAATATTTACTGCGGCCGTTTTATTCTCATCGGAAAATTTCAGATATTTCTCCCCTGTTGTTTGCATTACTTTCACAACAGTAGATGAATTTTTTTTGATAAAAGACGGTATAAAATCCGGAATATATCCGGTGATGCTGTCGCCTATCTTTTTCCCCGCTTGCGTTTCGAGATTTTGTTCCAATATTTTTTCAGCTTCCGGAGCAGACACTGTATATACATTTAACAGTGTATGAGCTTTATAAAAAAGGGCGGGAAGAAATAAATCTATTAATTTTTCTTTAAGAGATTTTTTAAGAAAATTCGGAACAGGAAATATGCTTTCAATATCTTCTCCCCCTATTTTCAATAATTCCGCCACCGGTTTTTCGAATAATTTATAGATTTTTTTTCTTTGTTCTTTTTTTTCCGCAACGGAAAGATTTTCTTCCGGAGAGGCTTTATGAATAATTTCGATTTCTTTATTTATCGGTGCTAAGTACTCATTGACAATACAAAAAATTCGATGAAAAATGACACTCGGGATCACAATATTTTTATTTTCTTTCGCATCTTCTTGAGGATTCCCCGGATTATTTTCTACAATTTGCAGACATAATTTTAAAAGAAAAGAATTTGTTGTTGCCTGTAAATATTTCCATAACGCAGTAATTCCCGGATTTTCAGAGTTCATCAATAGTCCGATGCCGGCAGCACATTGCTCTCTTTCAGGATCCGTAAAGGGTTCCTCTTCGAACATAGAATCTTCGATACTTTTTATAATTAGTTTTTCATTAGTGAGTGAAAAATTTTTAGAAAAATCGATGAGATCATCTCCGACAAGTCCTAAAGAAGTTGAAAGATCCTCTACAACCGTATTTGTTCCTGAGTTCTCTATTGCCCGTTTACGCTCACCTTCCGGATCTTTTAATACTTTTACTTTATCTACGGTCGCATTAATGGGATCGGGATCAAAAAGAGTTTCCGCCATTTGTTCTTTTACTTTTGCAGTGTCGGAAAGAAACGCATTTCCTTCTGTATAAAATTCCCGTAAAACAGTCCGTAAAAGAGGTTCATAAAGGTTGAATGTTTCATTTTCATTTTTTAAACCTGCCGCTTCCAAAATATTTTCGGCAAGGGGGGTGAAAAGGACGGAGCATTTTTTACGAAAATCATTTTCCGTGATAGATCCGTTTTTTCTTTCTTCTTTGAATTTTTCTATTTCAGTATCCAAAAGACTTCTATTAGTCGGCGTAAAAAAATCATTAAATATACCGAAAAGTTTGTTGCCCACATAAGGAATAAGGTTATCTACATCCGGAATATCTTTGGAAAGAGAGGCAAATGCATGAATGCATAAAGATTCGATATTCAATCCGGCTATCTTTCCTATTTCAGAAAGAATAGTGAGGGATGCGGAATCTGTACCGGTAAAAAAGCCTTTCAGGATCTCGGCAAACCAATCGCTATTTTTTTTATACTCTTCATTTTTAAACAACAGCCTGAACAGACTTTCGGATATATCGGGGGACGTTGCTTTTAAAATATCGGGTATTGCATCTTGTCCTAAATTTCCTACAAATTTTGAAAATTTTAAAAACAAACTACCGCCGGGCTTGTTCAATATTTCAAGATCCGGTTCGGTATGGTGCGAGGGTTTTTGTGTAAAACGAAAAATGACGGTCAGAAGATCAGGAATCACCTCTTGAGAAAGAGCATTCCATATACCGGATGACACGACTTTCACCGGAATTTTTAATATGGTTCCTTCGGTTTCCAAATCTTTTTTTCCGTTCGGAAAACCGATTGCAAGCAATTTTTCGGTTAAAGGGATAAATAGCTCTCGGAATTGTTTTTTTTTCTCTCTCAACGCAAGTTCGGTTGTTGCAGGCAACGCATCAATTTCATTATAACGGGTTAGTTTTGTCGAAAAATCTTTAAAGACTATTTGGGTTAATTCTTTCAATAGTTCCGGAATAATATTTGTCGGAATAATTTTCTTTTCATTATTCAATTTTTTGATTGTATGTTCGGCAAAATTTCCGACTACCCGAAAAATGATAAAATCTATGATAGAGACGACACGCTCTTTTTCATGAAGGATATAATTTTTATATTCCTTTTTTTTGAGTTCCGAAATAATGAATTTGGATATTTTGGGCATCACTAATTCGAGTGTTTCGGAAAAAAGACAGTCATGAGTGAGGGCATCCAGTCGTGCCATCTCTTCTTTTTTTAAAAGAGTGTAATCTTTGTTTCCAAAAAGAGTCGTGTTTATGACCGTTCTTACTGAATCCACAGCCAAAAGCGCTTTCGCTATCGGAGAGTTTACCAAGTCAGGAGTCGCGTCTTCCGTATCATAAGTCCAAACATCCCACATATTCCAACCGGCGTCCTCCTCTTCCGAGGAATCTCTTATATCGGAAGCATCAGGAGAGAGCACCTTCTCTTTGAACAACTCACTGACTGATTCGTCCTGAATAGTATTCGACATTCCCGCCGGACCTATAGAAGAACGACCGGAAATAAATCCAAGAAAGTTCTTCACATCGAATATACTCATTCTCCACCAATTATTTTATTCATAATACTTTATATTACACATACTAAAAAAACTTCACAATCTTTAATTACTAACGAAGTATAATTTAAAATTAAATTCCTATAGTCTATTCAAAAATAAAATTCCGAAAAATTATATTTGTAAAAAAAAATTTATAGAGAGAGAATGGATAAAAACTTCAACAAGGAAATATTTTATGCATCTCTCAGATCTTCGTTTTCCCTTCAACCAAGCACTACAGAAAGAACTGTCACAATCCGGACAAAGCGTTGCTTTTAAAAAAGCCATTATCTCTTTAAAAGATAAACTTTTCGATACCACTATCTTTCAAGAGCTCGATCCAAAACTTCCTCCTCCCGATTTTAAGACTCTAACATATGAGAGGAGTTTTCGAGAGCTGTCGAAATACATTTGTTCCTACACATTAAAATCGGAAGAAGAGGCGAATCCGAAAGAATTTTCCCGAACTTTGAAACAATTTGATAAAACAACAGAAGTCCGCTATCAATTGCAGGAACTCACTAAACGAGGCAGCGTTGCTCAAAGAAAATATTTGAGAATAAACAAAAAAAACAATCAACTCAGGGAAGCAAAGAAACTACAACTCGAAGAAATGGACAAGCTGTTTCTTGAAAATGAGGAACACTTCCAAAAAGCTCTTTTGTCAGATAATAACGAAGAGCTAAAATTGCATAGAAGAGTGATACATAAATATCATAAAATGTATGTCTCCACAGAAAAAGCATACGACGATAAACTCGATAAACTTTCCAAAAAAATTCATAAGGCTAACAACTTATTCCTAAGACTTGAATATGAACGTCTACTTATTATTCAGGACAATTTCTCCGATATGAAAATTGGGAAATCGAATAGCGATATTTCCTTCGAAGAACGCTGCAATATACTGTTTCTTAGCAGTGCGCCCATGATTGTTCTCCGGTGTGCCAAAATTTTTATAGAATATTCCAAACTCGACATACTTGAATAAGAGTTAGTCCAAAAAACTTATTGAAAACTTTTTTTTTATTCTCTATAACAATAATAAAAAAAACATTTACTGATAATCATCCGTATGCGACTATACAAACACATTAAAATTTCAATTATTAGAAAAAATTAAGTCAAATGAGAGGTGGTTCCAAAAAAACAGTATTTTTTGGGACCAAAGACCAACAACAAAAGGCCCGGGTATTTACTCGGTTTTTTCAAAAAAAAATTTCTAAAGGAGAAAATTTTATGACAGTCACAATACAATCCCCTATTTCATTACAAGATGCAATATCAAGTGCTCTGCCGACAAGTGAAATACAATTGCATGTATTAAGCGAGAAGAATGCATTAGTAGATGTAAACGTAAACGTGGCAATCATTGCCATGGCAAATAAACTTTTTAACGATGCTATTTCATTTACAGAATTTAAACCGGAATTTTCCGCACCAAATTTTCAACTTTTCACATTAGAAAACAGTTATTCTGAACTGTGTAAATATTTAGGTTCTTTTGCTTTAAAGTCTGAAAAAGAGCAAAATCGTAATGAACTATCCTCTGTCATAAGCAATTTCCGCAAAAAACTGCGTTCCGTTCATACATTTTATAAACTTACTCAAAAAGAAACTGTCTCAATTGCAAGTTTTGAAAAAATAATAGGAGAGCATAAAGAGATAACAAATAGTCAAAAAGAAAAACTTTCTCTCCTCGCGAATAAAATCAATGAGGACTTCAAGCCCTTTAAAAACGTTACTATAAATAATTATGAAGAAGCAAGCAAACTCACTGCCATAGTACACGATGAGCAACTTGAGACACAGGAATTGTATCAAAAACTGCAAGAAATTGAAGGGGAAATATCTGCCGCTACAGCGGAATTGAAAAAAATTGCAGAATATAAGATTGCATTCTTTAACAAGAATGCCAAGGATGAACAGTTGGCTACAGATATTGTGGAATGCTCTCCTGATGACTTACAGCATATGAAGACTCTTACTCAACCCGAAGCAATTAAAGCTCTTATAAAATGTTCGAAGATTTATATAGAATATATGAAAGAAAAGAATGATCGCGAACTTGCTGCTAAACAAAAAACCGGCGGTTTTTTGTCTTATTTTGGCTTATAGGTTCTAGTTAATAAGGCCTCTCCGGCGAAGCGGAGAGGCCTTTTTTTTTGCATGGACAGCATGGACAGCATGGACAGCATGGACAGCATGGACAGCATGGACAAAATTATTGTTTTGCCCTGTTTATTAGTCTATAATAAAACACTCTTTTTATGGTCCATATTGTCCATATTGTCCATATTGTCCATATTGTCCATATTGTCCATATTGTCCATATTGTCCATATTGTCCATATTGTCCATATTGTCCATATTGTCCATTCACTATAAAGACTTTATGATGTCATGAAAAATGACTTCCGGGTCTCTGTCTCCGTTGATGTTGCGCAGAACGCCCTTATCGGCATAAAACTTTTCCAACGGGGCGGTTTGAGAATGGTATACTTTTAACCGTTCACGAACTACATCGATATTGTCATCGGAACGTCGGATCAGTTCACCGTCGCATACATCGCAAATATTTTCTTTTTTCGGAGGATTGAAATGATCGTTGAAGATAGCCCCGCAATTTTTACATGAGGTTCTCCCTACAATTCTTTTGATGAGCAGGTCATCGGAGACGTTTAAGTTGATTGCAATAATTTTTTTATTTTCCAATACTTTATCGAGAGCTTCGGCCTGAGCAATAGAGCGGGGAAAGCCGTCAAGGAGATATCCGTTTTTGCAATCATCGGCTGCCACACGATTGACCAACATATCGATGACAATTTGATCCGGGACAAGATTTCCCGATTCCATATAAGTTTTTACTTTATTGCCGAGGGCTGTACCGTTTGCAAGATTTTCCCGGAAAAGATCTCCTGTAGAGATGTGTGGGATTTGCAATTCTTTGCTGATTTTTTTTGCCTGTGTCCCTTTGCCTGATCCCGGGGGACCTAATAAAATGACAACTGTATCCGAAAAATGATGATTCATATTGTTCCCGGTGCATCCGATAAAAATTGTTAACAGAAGACAAGTAGTCAAAAGAAGAGCTTTCATAAAAAGACCCTTTAATTTGTATTGCTTATGTAGAAAAATTTAATAATAAAGGTTAAAGCGTATTTTTTCAATCAAAACAAGCAGGGCAATTTCATGAAAAAGATTTAACACCTATTATTTTGAGCAGATAATTATTATTCCACCCGGCTACTTGTCTTTTAATTTCTACCCCACATTTAGTATTTTTTCTTGTTTAATTAGATTAAGGGCTATTCTTCGGATTAAAGACATATTTTCGGCTATATTTCCGGTATCTGCATTCTGCTCATCTTCACGGTATGAAATAATTTTCAACCTCGTTTGTTAATGATTGTTGATTGCCTTTCAGGACAAATACACAATCTGCCCCTTTTTTTACAATCTTATCCGCTATGCTAGTTTGACAACCCATCGCATCGATTATTGAAGGAGTTCTTATAATAATGTGGAGCCTATTTGTTCTCGTGATGTTGATTTTCTTTAGCGATAATATCGAGAGCTTCCTCGTAGGTTTCTTTGTGTAATATTATGGTTTCCGCCTCAAGAGTTGTAAATACCATATAGTAAATAATTCCATTCATTAATTGAACATAAGAAATTTTATTGTCTTTTGTCGGACCGTTTGGAAATTCTACCATGCCGTTTATTCCTACAACATTAATCTCGTAGTCAAGTCTTTTAGCAGGAAAAGGAACTTCTATAAGAAAGGGGTGAATATAGTCATCTCGATCAATGCGATCCAATAAATCTTTAACAGATAAAAGAAGCAACCTTCTCGCCTCATCTATATTTAAAGATTTTTTTGTATTAAATCCAATATTTAAGAGCTTAAATTGTTTCCCATTACTACCACTCCCCGTCATAGATGGGGTCAAATTATATTTTTTAAATTGATCGGCAAAATAAGCTTTATATAGTTTTTCTTTTTGGTCGTTCATTCTATCATAGGGACCTTCAGTAAAAAACATATTGGTAAAAGGAAGCATAAGTAATAATAAAAAGTTCAATTTATAATCCATATTTATTGATATACCCTGTAACTGCATTTTTAATAGCTTTTTGATAACCCGGACTACTAATGTAATGATTATCTAAAGGATTGAGACTCATCGGCTGATCTGTCCAAATCACATTAGCGCAACCATACCATATCGAAGGATTGAATAAAATAATAGGATCCCAGGGATTCATGTAATTTTTTAGCGATCCATACCCTTTATCTTCCATTATAGTTCCTCCCCCATAGGTATTTATATAGAGACTTTCTCTGATGTTCGAAGGAAGTAAATTCGCAGCAATATTTGCTTCAATAGCTCCTCTGCTGTGTGCATGGAGAAAAATCTTAGGATTTTCAGATTCTAATCTTGCACTATCATACTCCTCTGTAATTACATTTGCCAAATTATGAACGGCTTGGGTTACCATACCCCATTTTGAAGGTATAGTTACTGCACCATCCGTAAATAATCCTCCTGAAGCATGACAAACACCTGTTACCTTTGTATTACGGGAATGTTTAGAAACAGAATATGCCATATACTCAGTCTCTTTAATAGAACACATTATTCCGGTTACAGTTATTGATCTGATACCGGAATCAAGATATCCCTCCCCCACAGATATTTTATGAGTAGGTGTGTCCCAGGTTGTCTGCTCATGTGCAAAATCTTTACCCTGCATTAGAAGGCCCAAACTTTCCATACCATGCCTTGCGATAGATGGTGGCATTGCATGGGTGGCAAAAGCTTCGACGCCTGCGCCGGGAAGACCTGAAGCGATAAATCGAGCGGCCATGCATCCGATAACTAACGGCAATGCACATTTTCTCATCCAAGCAGAGGCCCCTTTTTCACGCGATAATCCGTAGGCGTCAAAGAAAGTGAGGGGGTTATTTTTGACATACGCATAAACATTGGGGCCGTCTCGTTCTCCAAGAGGATCGGCAGAGGTCCACTTTCCGAGATCCGGTGCATAGTATCGGGATCCGAAGTAGAGGAATCCTGTTTCCGGATCATAACGTTTACTTGAAAATCTCCATGGATTGACCGGATGTTTAATTTCTCTACCGGAATTTTTATAGATAGTTTCTTCACCAAAAGAGCTGTATCGATAAATTTCTACAGGATCGCCTGTTTTTCCGGAGATGACGGTGACGACATTTCCTGCCTGATCATGAATAGGGATGTAAATTTTGTTTCGTATTTCCAGAGCGACGGCAGCGCCGATTTCGGCTCCCCGCCCTTTCCCTAAGATACGAAGTTCCCGTATTTCTCCGTTTTGGTTGACTTCCCCGATTTCTTTAGGGCCTTGGTAGAGATATTTTTTTATAGAATTTTCGGAGGACTCTTTCGATTTAGAAACGCGTCTGTTATTGGCGTCATAAGCATATCGGTAAGTGGCGGTTTCATTGATGACTTCTATAAGACGATCAAATGCGTCATATAAAAATGTTAAATTTTTTGCACCTGAGATTTTAGTCAGATTCCCGTTGAGATCATATTCGTAGGAATTGATTCCGTCGTAGGTGATCTGATTCAGATCATTTATCGTGTGCGTTT
>Ga0206889_1091_pt1 | contig 11827 bp, 6 predicted proteins | sample Alteio_BWOrgHeat_57_FD_153245 | JGI IMG/M metagenome (GOLD analysis project Ga0206889, IMG submission 153245) | Enriched cells from forest soil in Barre Woods Harvard Forest LTER site, Petersham, Massachusetts, United States - Alteio_BWOrgHeat_Nextera5 ... | reverse complement strand
TGACTTTGCCGTTTTCCCGAATATGAATAGTAAAGGAGTCGCCGATTTGCATGTGACGCATTAAAGAGGAAGGAACAAGTAATCTTGCTAAAAGTATTTTGTCATACACCACTTCAGTGAGCTGTGTACCTACTTGAGGCAGTTCATTTTCTTCTATATCGACAGAAACAACTTTTCCGTCGTAAGGACCAATAATTTTTGAAAATTCTACATCTGACTCTGCAGTGGTCACATCCGCTTGTGCGGTAGCCACATTTGCTTCAGCCTCTTTAAGTTCAAACAGAGAGGCTACATTGTCATGAAATAATTGTTGTTTTCCCTCTAATTCTGTTTTTGCACGGGAATATTCAGCCCGGGCTTTCAGAAGATTGCTTTGATAGACAGCGTCATTCATTTGAATGAGAATTTCACCTTGTTTGAAATTATCACCCATTCTTTTATAGATGGTTTTTACGGGAGAAAGAAGTTTTGCCGATAATTTTGTTCTATAAAGCGGATCGAGAATTAACTGGTACAGTTCCGGCTTATCACCACCGGGATTATCCGTCGACTCCCCTTCTTCTCCGTACTCATTTTCATTATACATTCCGGCATCGTAATAACCGGATTCGTCAGTATCATCCCGATAGGTGTCATTTTTGCTTTCAGCAAGCTGAATGACGGAACAAAAAGAAAGGACAATAAAAAGTTTCTTCATTTTTTTCCTTGTTAGTACGAAAATGATCTGTCGCACATATCTTCATAACATTCATCGTTATTGAACATTGCCGTATTACATTTTAGTGATGCAAACGATACATCTGTTCTAAAATAGCGCGGAAGACCTATGGCACTGTTCAACTGCTCCAAGGAATTCTGTAGTTCTGCATATTTTGTATTAGCATCAATTTCAGAAAACAGAGATTCCGATTCATATTTTAAAATATCCGCTTCATGAAGTTTTCCCTGCTTTTGTTCATGGCGGGCAGCTTCCAGCAATCTTTTATTTACCGAAGATAATTCTTTAGCAATAGAGTATGCTTCCAGATTATCATAAAATAAAAGGTAGGAGAGGTGCACCTGTGAGATGACACCCGCTGCAAGGGCAAGACGGTTACTTTTTACCAGATTTTTTCTCATGCAGGCTATTTCTTTCTCTTTATAATATGCCGGAATGTTCAGGAGATTCCATGTAGCACGTACACCGGCTGCAAGCCAGTTGTTGTGGAGAAGGAATCTGTTGCTGTCATGATAAGGTCCGCCGAATAACTCGATTCCCGGCATCATCTGTACAATGGCAGTTCTCGCCTCATCAATGCGTATTTGCTCTTCCACGTCTGAAGAAAAAAGTTCGGGTCTGTTGACCAAAGCATACGCTTCCAAAGTTCTCACATCGCATAGATTCACCTCTACTCCCATACAAAGAATATCGGCAATTTCAAAATCCTGATGAGACGGAATTCCCATAAGCAAAGAAAGTTCAGACATTGCATTGTGATATTGAGCGGCATAAGCCTGAAGCTGGCCTCTGATATTGATCAGCTGATTTTCATTTCTAAGACCTTGAATTTCAGAAACGATTTTGGCTTCGATTTGTCTTTGGATCGTACTTTGTTGTTCCAGGGCTTTATCTACAATTTCTATAGAGCGACGCAGAGCGCTTTTGGATACCGAAGCTTTCCAGAATTGCTTTGTCACATCGACAACCATATTCTGACGCAGCCTTTCGTATTCGAGTTGCGCAATCAATACTTTGTTGCACTCTTGTCTTGAACGGAAGTAAGAAACTCCGAAGTCGACCAAATTCCAAACAGCTCCCGCATCCCATCGCATAATATTCTGTTCGGAAGAAATGCTCAAAGGGGCCGGAGGAACGCCGGGTTGAAGAGATTCTGAAAAGGAGGCTGTATTTTCAGTACGTCCGGAATTTTCCCAGTTTACGATGATTTTGGGTATCATATTAAATTTTTCGCGCGTGACCACCTCTTTCTGGATACAATACTCATGTTGCTTTACCAATAGGCTTAAGTTTCGATCCAGTGCAATTCCGATAATTTCATCGAGATCGAGAGGATGAGTGGGAATACATGAACGCGAATATAGGCATTGCATATCGCTGTTGTTATTTTTATTCCGTAAATTGCACCAGTCAGTTTGATTTTTTGGTCTGCTGCACCCGAAGAGTGTTAATGTTAACATCGTCGCAAGTGTCATTGTGGATGTAAACTTGGATTTCATTTAAATATCCCTCATGATTAATTATCTTCCGGTGAGATCCTATAAATTAAAGAAAGATCTCAAATTTAGGCAGCTATAAAATGAGCCTATTTCGCATGAATTTAGTCATACCTGACTTAACGGATATTTGCAAAAAAAAATTAAAAAATATTTTACTTATTTTCTTTTAGCAGATGGAATAAAAAAAAGGATAATCAAAAAAAAATAGTCCGAATAGCAATACGAGTCCCTTTTTTACCATATTTTTATAACAAAAGTCTTTGGAAAAAATAAGAGAAATTTATCGTTTTTACATTAATTCAAAATTATGTAATGTGTTAAATAAGTAAAAATTATTTTTAATTTTGCAAAATAGGCACATCGATGGCTGAATTAATTGAAGATGATAAGCCGTTGCCGGCATTTAGAAAAGATCTCGAAATATTCGAAGGTCCGAATGAAGTTGACGGATCTCCCACTTTCAATTTATATGATCCGGTGAAAGCCAAATATTATAAAATTACTTGGGGTGAGTCTTTAATTTTCAGATACTTAAAACCCGGAATGACCCCAAATCAACTGTACGAACTCATTGCCTCACAAACCACTCTGAAAGTGACGAAAGAAGAGGTGAAATTTTTTTTCATGGATGCTTTTCGCCATGATCTTCTTGCCGTCATCAAATCTCCCGACTATTATAGCAGATTGCATGACAAGAAAAATATAAATCTCTTTATGTGGATCATATACAATTATCTATACATAAGAATCCCCCTCATTAATCCTAACTCTTTTTTGGAAAAGACCGTGAAATATGTTCGATTTCTCGGATCTCCCCCGGCCCTTACCATTTTTTTCATCACCGGATTCATCGGAATTGTCTTCCTGTTTACCCGGTTCGGCGAGTTTATTAATACCTTTACCTACTTCTTTACCCCTGAAGGGATCGTCATCTATGCATTAGCGATCAGCTGCGTAAAGATCATTCATGAATTTTCTCATGCTTATACAGCAAAAAATTACGGAGTCTATGTCCCCTCCATGGGAATTGCCCTTATTGTTCTTTGGCCTGTTTTATATACCGATGTCACTGACGGATGGAAACTCAAGAATAGAAATCAACGGCTTCGTATTTCAGCAGCGGGAATCATCGCCGAATTAATTATAGCAGGACTTTGTACAATCGGCTGGTATTATTCCGATAAAGGTGTGGCACAAAGCGTCTTCTTTGTCATTGCTTCTGTTACCTGGATATCCACTCTGATCATTAACCTGAATCCGGCCGTTCGATTTGACGGATACTATATATTAGGTGATATATGGGGAGTAGACAATCTGCAACAAAGAGCTTTTAATCTGACAAGATGGAAGTTGCGCGAATGGTTATTGGGAATAAATGTGCCGTGCCCGGAAGAGCGCCTCACAACAAATCGGCTGGTAGGCATGATGGCCTACACTATTTATACTTGGATATATAGAGTATTTCTTTATACAGCGATTGCCCTTTTTGTGTATTATAAATTTACAAAGGCTTTGGGTGTATTTCTTTTTCTTTTAGAAATTGCCATATTTATGATTTGGCCGATTTCCAGCGAAATTAAGGTGATTGCAGGTATGAAACAACATTTAACAGCAAATCCGCGAATGATGGTCACACTCACTATAGCCTTGGCTTTATTGGGATGGTTTGTTTTACCTCTTCCTCATCAGGTAAAATTTTCTGCAATTACAGCTCCTATTGAGCAGCAATTGATTTATGTCCCGGCAAATGCTGTTGTCAAAAAAATTCATATTGAAAGAGGACAGGATATAAAAAAGGGAGAGCCTATTATAGAGTTGGACTCACCTCAGTTAAATCACGAAATCGGAAAGTTAGATTTTGAAAAGCAAATCTTGGAAAAACAAATATATCTGATCAGTTTTTCTGATCCGGATCGATCGTATTTACCTGAGAAAAAAGCGGAATTGGCATCCAATAATGAAAAACTGTTAGGTTTGCAAAATAAACAGAAAGAATTTGATATCCGATCACAATTGGACGGTAAAATTTATCTTTGGGACGATAAGTTATTTGAGGGGATGAACCTTGCTCAAGATACGGTGTTGGGAAAAATTGCGGATCCCCAAAAAGTGGAAGTCATCGCCTTCATTCCGGAAACAGATGCCACTATTATCCGGGAAGGAGAAACGGTTTATTTTCGGACTCCTTCAAATAATGATCTGTTTAAGGGAAAAGTGGTTTCGGTAAATCCTGTAAGAACCGCTGTGCTTAAACAATTTCCTCTCGCCTCTATCTTTCACGGTGATCTTGCCGTTACGGAAGATCCGACGACGAAAGAATTAAAAATGGTGGATACCTACTACACCATTAAAGTTTCCATCGAAGACCATAGAGACGTGTTACGTTTCGGACAGACGGGATATCTCGAAGTAGAGGGTCCGTGGAAATCTAAATTCATGGTATTGATGAAAAATATATTGCGAATATTCTGGCGCGAGAGCGGTGTCTAAACTACTGTGTATCAATTAGTTATGAAAATGTAGGCTCGGCTCTGTATAGCTCGAATATTTTTTTAATCGATTGCTTTGTTTCAGAATAGATCAATTTTTCAGAAATTTCTCTTTCAATTTCCTCGTATGTGAACCACCGGATCCCTTCCGTTTCATTCGAGTTATAAGAGATCGTCCCTCCGATAGGACGGGCGATATAAATGAAATCCATGTGCTGATGCGCCGGTTGATTTCCATAAGCAGGAATATTTTCCAAAAGGCACATAAAAGGTCTCTCGAAACTCGTTGCATTCACATCTTGAATAGAAATATTTTCGTGTGAAAAAAAATCAACCTCCAATCCGGTCTCTTCTCTCACTTCCCGTTTTGCCCCGTCAGGAGGTGTTTCGTTAGGATCCAGATGTCCTCCCGGCGGAAGCCATTTTTGCAGTTTCCTATGAAAAATCAGGAGAACTTTGTTTTCTTCTATAATATACACTGTCGCACAAAAATGTCTTTCCATAGAATGCACCCTTTCTCCGATCTTTTAAAATCGATAGTATATTCCGGCGATTCGTGAAAATCAAGGCAAACAAAGGGGATGATATTTTTTGTTTTTAAAAAGAATGTTCTATAAGCTTCATAATAGTCACCAATCATAGCAAAATCCTAAAAAGTGAGCCTTATGTCGGAAAATAATCGTTTGTCTCTTGTCTCCCAATTTCAGGAATCCGGAAAAATCGGAGCAAAAGAACAGATCGCAGACAAAAAAATTTTCTCACAGGCACATTTTGATACTCTATGGTTAAAAAATCCCGAAAAATTTGATCCGAATCACACCGGTTACGGCAAAGAACGGATAAAAAGAATTGTGGATTTGATAAAAAATCGATTGGATTTATCCGATAAAGAAATTGTGGATTTGGGTTGCGGGAACGGAACCTTGACAAGGATGTTGGTGCAGGGAAACAATCGGGTCACCGGAGTCGATGTTTCGGAAAACGCACTGAAAAATTTTAGAATAAAAGGATGCGAATCGATCACCCTTATTCGTGACTACATTCCCCGGTCCCTATTGCCGGATGATCATTATGATCTTGTTGTGGCCGCCGATTTAATTGCACACATAGATAGCAAAGAATACCGGTTGTTTATGTCGGAAATAGCGCGTATCGTCAAAAGTGACGGATTTGTTGTCCTCTCTACCTCTATAGATATCGAATCGGAAAATGCTCTGCAAAAATTTATCGGTCTCGTCTCTACAGAATTCGATATTCTCGATGCGGTAGAGAGTCATCACTTTCTTTTGATCAAATTTCTCAATTTTTTTAAAGCTCCTGAAAAATTTGTTAAAGGGGAACAAAATCCGGCATACAGAAAACAAGCGTTAGAAAAGCGTTTTTCCTTCGGCAAAGTATGGTATAAAATCAATAGCTCCCGACCCGGAGCCTTTTTTTGGTCTTTGATCACTCCTCTTACAAAATATCCCGTCAGGTTATTGGAAAGAAATAGAGGACTCATGCTTTTTTTAGAAAAATGCTCTAAATTTTTATACGATGAAAGGGGAGTCAGTCATATTATTATCCTGGGAAAAAGACGTCCGCTCTTTATACCGGTTCCCGAGACGCAAAGACCTGAAGAAATGAAGCACAAAAAAATGCTGTGGGAATAAAAAGCCGGAGATTATCCCAAGACATAAAATTAAAATCCTTAAGGCTGCTACATTCCTGTCCTGACCTGGTTCGAATTATCTTATCTCATGAGGTCCCCGGCAAATACCGTCTCATAAATTGAAACAACATTCTATCCGGGAATCACTATTATTTTCAAGAGATTTATCGAAATCGAACAATGATTTGATGATCACTATTTTTTTGAAGACTAAATTTTTTACTCGTTCGAAGTACTTTTTCTATAAATTCAGGAGAGAAAATTTTCCATTTTTTTGCTGATTCACGAGAGAGACGGTCAATCAACTCATCTAAATAATACGCAACACCGGGAGAGTAGAAATATTCAGCACCGGCTTTTTCTACCGCAATGAACTCGTCATAAACATGCCGGGATACACAATAGAGCCCTTCCCCAATTTCGGGAATGAATCCTCTAAAAAGAAAAGAATTTTTTGCATAAGTTTCCGTGATAAATCGTATCATTTTGTGGAATTCATAAGGATTTATACCGATCTGCTCCAACCTATCCATGATTTCATAACGGGTTGCAACACCTAATCGACCTCTCATCCAAGGAATAATAAATGTCTCCGCTATCAATCGGATATTGCTGTTTGTAAGTTCTTTTTTCTCACCGGTATGTAATCCCAAGATTGCATCGTTTATCAGACGCGGAATATCCTGACTGTTCATCCGTTTAATTTCTATATTCACCATAGAACTTATCTTAAACAAATGCGCAAGTTCGTATTTTTTTAACAAAAGATAAAAAGAGGCTTGATCTTTTTCCGGAATAAGACTGCGAATCCAAGAACCGAAGTCGACAGAACGGGTGCGATCCGTAGCTTTTTTTTCATCCGGAACTTTATTGATAATCTCTTCCGCATACTTTTCATGGATTCCCTTAGCAAGAAGACGGGGATAGGTGATTTGTCCGAGGTCTTTTAACAACAAAATATTCATACTATAGAGAGAGCGGAGGCATTCCTTAGAAAAATCAAATAAATACAACGGTTCATTGAGGTGCAAAGGTTCTATTTCGGACCGGAATTTATCTTCTAAAGGGAGCTCTTTTTCCGAAATAACGGGAAGTGTATATAAAGGGGCGATTTCCGGCTCTTTTTCGGACTCCGCGTCCTGCGTAGATCCGAGCGGTTTAATTGTTCGCACATCAATTGTTTCCAAAGCATAAATTGCCTCCAATCCATGAGAATACCTTTTTTCAGCCGGCTCGACAGGATTGATTACCTGAGGAATAGATTTAGTCGGTGACTGCACAGAGGGCGTTTTTTGTTGGCCCGGATAAAAATTAATGTGGTCATCAGAAAGAGCTTCCATTTCGGGAGTGATGAATTTATTGATTTGTTTTCTCAAACTTCTTAACAGGACCATGATACTCACTCCGGATTGAAGGCTCTGCAATCGATACTAGTATTCGGTAAGGTTTCTTGTCATCTAAACTCTCTATTATTCCTAAAAAAATATGGGCAGGGAAGCTCCTTTTACGAAAACTATTTACTTGGAGAGGCTTTTTGGGTATAAATCAGGAAAAATTGATGATGAGGAGAGCCGATATGTCGCATTTCGATCCCGAAATTGCAGAGTCTGATCAACTGAAACAATTGTTGGATAGTTGCAATGTGGATGAAATACCGAAAATTCTTAAAAAAATTCCTCCGGACCGATTTTCTGATGCAATTCATATCCTGGATAATGAGGAAGTACGATTCTCAAAAGAAAAATTATTGACTTTCATCACACTGCTGAAAGACCGGAATCTTTTAGAAAAGGTGGGACAGAATTTATCGGCAAATGTATTCATATACCTCATAAAAAAATCTAAAGAGGGGGACCTCGATCTCCTCCCCCTATTAGTGGGACTCAATCATCTTGTTTTTTACGATGTGTTACTCCTCATGGATGACGAGGTCTTAAAAAGATTGCGCCCGGAAGCCAATACCGAACCCCTGCGCCATCAACTGACCCTTTTTTCTCATGAAATTGTCTATCGTCTTGAAGATCTCACTCAAAAATTAAAATCTCTTGAAATCGAAATCGACGGAATTATCCCTACAAATATATCCTACGCCGATATAGATGCTTTTCATGAAAAATTCAGAACTATCGGAGAAGAGGCCCATTCCAATATAAAAAGAATTACCCAAGCTTTAGCCCTTTCCTGGAATACAAACCGAGAAGATCTGATTGATATGCTGAGCTTCCAAAAAGAATGCTGGAAAAAATATGATGCACTGGTCATCGGAACTCCCGGAGCAGAAGGATTTTCTCCCTCCGGTTTATATGCCAGACTGGAGGAACAACTGCACGCAGTTTTCGGAAATCCCTCCTTTTCCAAAGATGCAAAAGATCTTTTTGATAGCGAACCTTCCCTCGAAGCTCTCGTGAAATTCTCTGTCCGGTATTTACAGGATTACTGGGAAGTGGGACTGCTCCCCGAAGTGGTGAATCCCACAGACCTCGAAAAGTACGAGAAAAATACAGAACCGGAAAGTGAAGAGAAAAAGGCTTTTTTGTTTCTGCAAGTGCAAAAAAATTTGGATGTCGCAGGACTAAAAACTGTTGCTGATGTGAAAAAAGCACAAATTTTTTCAAAAGATATGCTCCGCGATTACCTGAGAAATCGTGTCCCGCATTAAACAAAGTATAGTAGCTTGTTTTGACAGGGTGATTTCATGTTGCATTCCGTGAAGATGAGCAGAAATTACCCTGAGTGTTTTTCATGAAATCACTCTGTTCCTTTTACCAATATGTGTTTAAACATTTATCAATAGTCATTATAAAAAAATTTGTAATAACTGCTTACACATATCCTTAAACACATATTTAACCTTAGCTTAACGCGTAAATGACTTGTTGAGGTGCTTTCCTAAAAATTAGAAGAATTTTTCAACAAATTTCTGAATATATAAAAACGTAAAAAGTCGCTTAAAATACCTCGACAGTTAAGTTACAGCACTCTAAACTCCTGCGCGTATGCAATTCTTTTTTAATGGAAAATAAAAATATATTTGACTTTATTTTTTCAAAAAAAGTATGCTCCCCTATTTGTGAAATTTTAATTTTATAAGAGAGGAAAAATGCGCTACTTGAAACTTCCGTTTTTTATTTATCTGTGCTTATTTCAGACAATTCTTTTCTCTAAGGAAGAGGGAAAGAATGTTTTTACTCATCTTGAAGGATTGCCCTCTTGTATTGTAAACGGCACTGTCGATGTAATGACAGGGAATTATTATGAAAATTTGCGATGCATCACGATACCCGGAATATCAGATCTTTATTATGATATGAGTTATTCTACCGGCGGAGACGGAACATCTTTTATCGGATGGAGCAGTAATCATCACGGATTAGCCAAGTTTGCAGAGAATTCTTACGGCAAGACACTCGGTTATTTAAGGACTCCTTACGGGTCTTCAAAGACTTTTTCTTTAGAATCTAAAGAGGCTGATATTTATAAACTGACACCTCAAACAAGCCCTTTTAGCAATAATGCCTGTGCAGGAGAGTTGAGCGGCCGTTCCAATCCAAAAAATGATCGCTTAGTTTTATTCAAAACTAAAGGAAAAATGCATATTACTAACGGGGCGGGAGAGACTTATTCATTGCGTAGAACGAATACTGAAACCGATAAATATAAACTATCCCGATTTAGAAAGGCTACCGGTCATTTTTTTAAATATTATTACGGATATTTCAGAAGAATTAACCAAATTAGGGCTCGTAATTTTCACGATCAAACATTAGCCACCATTCATTTAGAGTATCCTGAAACAGAGCAAAAGGTGATAGGAGATACAGTAAAAATAACCGCAGACGGAGCGAGCAATGCATTTTTTAAATTAAAAAAAACCGGTCCTCATAAAGAGCTTTATATTACTCAAATCGCGGGGAATCGGTTCCCGACTTTAGATTTTAATCATGAAATGTATTGTGAGCCCTCCTCAAGTAATCCAAAACCCCGGATAACGCAAAAAATATTGCCCCGAGGATATCTCTATACAGGTTATTATAATAACGGACCCAATAATATGGGCGATACCGGATTTATCCGGATAAATGCACGTGATAATGATATGAGAAGGAATCGGGTTGTGGCTCAAAGTGCTCCTGTCGGTCCGACAAATGATCCGGTTGTGATCCATCGTTTTTGGTACGGAGAGAATACTACGAGTGTTGAAGACGCTTATAAAAATCGGAAAGAATATAAGTTTGAAAATAATAAACTTATAAAAATTACACGTTTTGATAAAAATCATCACGGTGAAGTTCCTTATTCTTCAGAATGTTATTTTTGGGGAACCGGGTGTGATGAAGGAAACCTCATTTCTACAAAATTGAGGGATGCTGCAGGCAATGTGAAGTGTGTTCGCGATTATATTTATGATGCTCAGGGAAATGTAATAGAGGATCGCTATCACGGAAATTTAAAAGGGGATACAAATCCCGATTTTACTCATGATGAGCAGGGCTACACTTATGGTCATCCGAATCATACTTTCATAAAATATTTCTCTTACAGCAATGAAGGTAAAAACTTACCTGTTGAAGAGAGGGATAATCGCAAAACAATTCTTTACAGCTATCTTGAAGGGACAAATTTGTTGTGTCGAAAGCTGATCGTTGCAGACGGCGGAATTAAAATACGCCGATTTTACGGATACGATCTAAACGGCGCTTTAATCAAAGAAATTGAAGATGACGGATCAGGATACGATGAAAATGATTTGACCGGTGTCACTGAAAGGCGCATAACCGATATCGAAAATTCTCCCGTTTTTCCTGTGGGCTTACCTATCGTCATTGTTCATAAATATTTAGACTTGCCCTCCGGGTTGGAAAAAGTTCTTTATAAAAAAACTTTTATCTATTCTCCTGAAGGTTGGGTCAAAAAACAATATATCTATGATGCCGACGATATATATACCTCTTCAATGTCATGGACTTATGACGCGCACGGCAATGTCACGGAAACATGGAATCATTTGGGAGATGTGACCTATCAATCATTTGACTCTATGGATAAACTTGTAAGAGAAGATCCTCCGCGTCCGGGGATGGAAAGACAATTTCACTACGATTTCAGTAATCGTCTTGTTGCAGAAGAAGAAATTTATACTGACGGAACACGTTTAAAGAAATCTTATTCATACAATTTTCTGGGCGATAAAACTTCTGAAACAGATTTTTATGGAAATGTCACAAGATATCACTACGATGCATTCCGCCGCCTCGTCCAAATAGGCACCGACGGTGTCGAACAATTGATGCGCTTTCATTATAACGAAATGGACCAGATGATCCTCCAAACAGATACCCGTGGAAATGAAACCCGGAAATCATATACAAGTCGGGGACAACTTTCCAAAATCATCCATCCTGACGGAAGACAAGAGTCAAATACCTACGATAATGACGGTACATTGATTAAATCAGTGGCAGCAGACGGA
>Ga0206889_1090_pt1 | contig 11973 bp, 3 predicted proteins | sample Alteio_BWOrgHeat_57_FD_153245 | JGI IMG/M metagenome (GOLD analysis project Ga0206889, IMG submission 153245) | Enriched cells from forest soil in Barre Woods Harvard Forest LTER site, Petersham, Massachusetts, United States - Alteio_BWOrgHeat_Nextera5 ... | reverse complement strand
ATGGTGGTCAATACAGAACAACAGAAGGCGTCGATCTGGAAGGTTGCAGCGATGTTGGCGGAGGATATGATATTGGATTTACAAATGCAGGAGAATGGGAGAAGTATACTGTTATCGTAGATTCTGCCGGCAAATATACTTTGCAGGCAAGAGTAGCTTCTCCAAATACCGGTGAAGCATTGCACGTAGAATGTGACGGTATCAATATATCGGGAAGTATTGTTGTTCCTAATACAACAGGTTATCAAACATGGCAAACAGTAAGTGTTACCACTCCGATGTTGACAGCAGGCCAACATGTTTTACGTGTTGTAATGGAAACAACAGGATTTAATGTGAACTATCTCAACTTTCAACATATCCCACCTCCTTCCATAACCAGTGCTACTACTGCCAGCGGAAACGTAGGATCAGCATTCAGTTATGCGATCACAGCTTCGAGTAACCCTACCAGTTATGGAGCAACCAATCTTCCGGCCGGCTTAAGTATTGATACTACAACCGGCATCATAAGCGGAATAGCACAAGGTGCAGGAATATTTCATGATACTGTTACTGCCACCAATGCAAACGGAACAGGTCTGCAGGCATTGACATTTACTTTTGGTGTTTCAACAACAGAATCACCTTATGGCGGTACGCCAGCAAATATCCCGGGAATAATACAGGCAGAAAATTTTGATAATGGAAGTGAAGGCGTAGCTTATCATGATAACGATGCTACCAACAACGGTGGCCAATACAGAACAAGTGAAGGAGTAGATATAGAAACATGTTCAGATACTGCAGGCGGGTATGACATCGCCTATACCAATGCAAACGAATGGCTGAAATACACGGTGAATGTTGCTGTTGCCGGAACCTATACATTGCAGGTGAGGGTTGCTTCTCCCGGCACGGGAAATATTTTTCATATAGAACTGGACGGAGTAAATATATCCGGAACCATTACTGTTCCCAATACGACCGGTTGGCAAATCTTTCAAACGGTAAGTGTAACAACACCGGCGCTTTCGTCGGGCATACATACATTAAAGGTAGTATTTGATAATGGTGGTTTTAACCTGAACTATATCAACTTTAACCCGCTTTCTTTATGGGCTTGTCCGAATACCACCGTTTCAATAACAGCCAGTACGATCTTATCTAACAATACCTATCAATGGCAGGTTGATAACGGTAGCGGATATACGAACATGACGGATGGGACTGTTTACAGTGGTACAACGTCTGATATGCTCACGATCATTAATACGCCTGCAAGCTTATACGGCAATACCTACCGTTGTGCCATTACTAATAATGGCACAACCACTTACAGTCAATCCTATGTTTTAAAAATGGGTGACACCTGGACAGGCAGTACAAGTAACGCGTGGGAAACAGCCGGTAACTGGAGCTGCAATGCGGTTCCTACAAACAGTTCCGATGTATTCATCAGTTCAGGAACTCCGGTTATCAGTTCTGTAGTGAGTATCCGAAGCCTGCAATTAAATCCAACGGTACATCTAACGATCAATGCCGGCAACCATTTGAATGTATTGCATTAATTATTGTTGCCCCTTGATGTCTAATTTATAAGTTCCGGTAATGATCAATGAAGCATTTGCTGCCACGGTGGCACTATGACAAACAGCATTGCTGCTGACCACAGGATAATTTGCTGTGCCTGCATTAATAATAACATCCGTATTAGCATCGGGCACAATACCGCAACTCCAATTAGAACCATTCTCCCAGGCCGAACTCACTGTTCCTGTCCAGGTAGATTGACATTTTAATGTGTATACAGGAGTATAGGGAATAGATGCCCCGTTATTACTTACCTGACATTGATATTCATATCCATACATAGTAGAATTGATATTACTGATCACCAATGTATTTGCTGTTGCGCCCGAATAGTTGGTGTTATTTGAAATATTCGAATAGCCGCTACCGGTATTTACCTGCCATTGGTAAGTATTGCCGGTTGCCGGCGCGGTCGCTGCATATGTAATAGTATTGGTGCCCGAACATATCGTAGCGGTAGTATCTAGTATCCCTTCATCCAAAGAGATATCATCTATATAAGCAAGAATATTTCCTATCGTTGGTGCGCCGTTATCATAACCGATCACAATGCGATCGATCGTTTTTCCCTGCAACCATTGTCCAATATAACAAACCGTCTTTCCCCATAAACCAATAGTACCACGTGCTGTTCCGGGGTGCATTAATAATCCTGTGGTATCTTTTGCATTTACATTACGTAATGCCGTTCCATCCGTACAGATAAGATCTACCGAAACATTTCTTCCCAATGTATTTTGCGGGTTTGTCCAAAAACTTAAACGTGTATTGATATCTACCGGCGCATTTACATCAAACATCTCTAAATAACAATGCGAAGCAGCTGTTGAATTATCATATGCAGCATATTGCAATCCATAATTACCAATATGCCCTACGCCGCTATCCGCTACACAAGCCGGATTTCCCGTATTGTTAAAACCCACCACATTACTATTTGTTGTTGATGGATCTACGGTGTTCGTCCATGTGGGAAAGGCATCATACTTTGTTTCTGTATTGTATAAAGAATAAAATTTTTGCTCTACTCCTGATCTAAACCATATCGGACCGGCAGAATTAGCAACAGTTACATTCGTTACAGCAGCATCTATCCCTTTGATGATCTTCGTTTCTTCCCCCACTAAACGCATATAAAAATCACCGGAACAATAAGTGCCATCTGCACTGGTTGTTAAGAACCATTGATTATTGGGCATTGCATAATAACTATCTGCTGCTTTTGCAATCGCTGTTCCTTCATCATATTCATCAAACATTGCAACATATGCCTGCCCTATTCCTGTTTGTTTGATATTATATGCCTGTCTCCACATGAATGTTCCTGCAGCTCTTGGTATATCATTTGGCACATTCCCGTTCCAGTTGGCCCAGGTAAAGCCGGCAAACATTACCGGCTGGTAGGCGATACCGTTAGTATTACAATCTGCGAGATCAGGCACCAATCGTGAGCTTTTATAAGAATCGGCTCCGGCAACATCTCCAAAATCCCCTACTGCCCAGGGTGATATCATATCGAGGTCATGATAAGCTGTAAGGAAGGAGGGTTGCGAATCTCCATCGCCCGTACGCCAGTTATGCGGCACACCTCCGATCACATAACAACCATGACTCTTGAACCAATTCACTAACTCCAATGTTTTTGTAACACCCGCTCGTCCTGTATATCCTAGTCCCCAGATACAAACAACGGGCTTTCCATTCTGACGCAAATAATAAGGTGATGAAGTAAGATGTAAATTCTCCACAATATCATTCTGCCAATCGGTTTCCATTGAATCTAATTTTAAAGAATCCAATCCGCTGTCATCATACATCTCATAAAACACACGACTGTATTTTTCAGCAGATAACATGGCATGTGTATGCACTGAATCCATATTTGCTTTTGAATTGGGATCTAATATATTACCGGCAAAACGTTGCAGCGCCACTCCGTCAATGCTATTTGCTTGCATCCAGCTAAAATGTTTATCGGTTATATCCGATTTATAGGCAGAGAATAATTTAGAAGTAGTGCCATCTCCAAAATTACCAAGCGTACCTGCAGTTGATAAAGAAGAGGCATTATATTCATCTACCGCAGGATAAACATCAAAAGAGATATTACCATAACCCGGCGAAGGTTGTGTTTTACCTGTCCAATGTACCCAATGCCCTATCGGCGATCCATCTCCGGTATAATTGAACCATCCCTGGTAACCGCAGATCACTTTACCGGTTATAGATGCGGCGGTCGGACTTTTTATATTAAGATAGATGGTCCTTGTATCAGTTCCATCTAAGTTGGTAGCGGATATGGCAAGCGGAAATCTTCCTATTTGTATAGAAGTACCGCTGATGTGCCCATTTACAGTATTGATACTTAGGCCTAGTGGCAATCCGGATGCGGCATAACTGGTAGGACTATTCGAAGCTGATATAGTATACGTAAAGGCGGTTTGAAACATACAACTAACCGTATCAGTTGCCAGGCTGATAACCGGCGGATTCGGTCCTGTTACTTTGATCGTTAGTGTTTTATTGGTAGTTCCTGTTGCATTGGTAGCGCTAATGGTTGCATTGTAAGTGCCCGCCGTTGTTGGTGTTCCGCTGATAACGCCTGTTGATGTATTGATAGATAGTCCAGGTGCTAATCCCGATGCAGCATAGGAGATAATAGGTGTATTATACGCAACAGTACTATACGTGAATGAGTTCGATCTTAATGCTGATACACTATTAGCTCCCGAAATTAAAGGAACCAATGCTCCTCCTGAACCGGTTAATCTTATATCATCGACCCTGGTAGTAATACTGCTGCCATTATTAGAATGATAGATGCGGAACCAGTTAATATTGTTCAAATTAACCGGACCGCCCGATACACCTGCACTGGCAATATTCAGACTGATAAGATTCCAGCCATTCACCAATCCGGCACTTGCCAATGACCAATTATATTCCTGCACATCGGAGCCACCACTACTACTTAGTTCAACCTGATCTCCGGATGTGAATGCAGTAACGTCCGATACATAATACCAAAATTGTAATACCCCGCTTGCGGTTGTGCTAAAAGGAGTACTAAATACTTTATGCAATTCGTCTACGCCTGAACCAACAGATTGAACACAACCCGTTCCTTCTTCAAAATTGGAGGTGTTAACAGATATTGAATTACCGCCCGAGTTCCAACCCGTAGCAGTATCACAATTATCTACTCTTACAAAATTATTCTGAGCTTCAGTAAGAAATACACTGAGCAACAATGCGGACAGAAAAAGGCATTGCTTTTTTATTAATAGCATGGCAATCGTTTATTAGAAATGAAGATACTTACTTTTCCATAAGCCTGCTTCCAAGGTATCAATAGTTATAATAAAAGCCAAACTAATATTTACTATTAAACAAGTAATAAAATATTGAAATTGAAATAGTTACGCGTATTTGCTGTTAAATATAAACAAATATTTTTTGTGCTTCTTGCTGACAATGAAGACCCTATAAAAATACTTCGCAAATAAGTTGTATATATGTTAAAATCGATATTAATATTAGCTATATTTGGCACGCTAAAACGAATTGCTTGTCGGCCTGTTCTGCTTTAACCTAAGCGGCATAGATTGGGCAAGCTGGTTCGTGTTAAACACAACGCTTGCTATCATGAAAAGGTCATTATTATTTTCCTGCTTCTTCCTGTATTTTATATCAGCATCTTTTGCCCAAACATGGCGACTGATCACTCCAACTTATGCCACATCCGAGACTGTTGTCGCCGGATATTCTGTTGCAGATTTTGGCGCAACCGGTGATGGCGTAACAGATGTTACTTCTATCTTTCAAACTGCACTTACTTCATTGGGTAATATAGGTGGCGGTACATTATGGGTGCCGGCAGGTAAATATGTGATCTCAGGCAATTTACTGGTGCCAAGAGGCGTGGTATTGCGAGGCGATTGGCGACAACCGGTAAAAGGACAACCTATTGTTGGAACCATACTCATGGCCTATGCAGGAAGAGGCGATACAAGTGCTACTCCGTTCATCACTCAACAACCGGAATCAGCAGTGCAAGATGTTGCGATCTGGTATCCCCAACAATTGCCCAATAATATCGTTCCTTATCCTCCGTCCATTCTATTCGGAGACCCCGGTTTTTTCGGAAATGATTTCTGCAATGCCAATAATATCACATTAGTCAATTCTTATCTCGGTGTTTGCTTTTCTTTATTGAATGGCGGAACCTGTCCTGTAATGACAGGTATTTACGGAACACCGCTTTCTACGGGTTGTATGATCGATAATATCGTGGATGTGGGAAGGATCGAAAACATCGACTTCTCTCCTGCTTATTGGGAAGGATCAGGCTTACCAAATTCACCTGCCGTTGGAAGTTATGTGGAGACATGGATCAAACAACACGGTATTGGCATATTGATGAGAAGAGATGACTGGACCTATACTTCGTACGTTTCAGTGGACGGGTATAATATCGGGTTTAATGCAAATCTTTCCATTGCTAGTCCGGGTGCCATTCCAAACGGACATTGCTATTCCATGTTATTTAAGAACTGTAACTACGGTGTTTATTTTAACGGCGTTACCAATGTAGGAGAAATGTTTGCCAGGGTTAATATGGTGAATTGCACCAATGGTATTTTTATAAATGCAACAGCCGCTAACAGTGGCGGTGCCGCGCAATTTCATACCTGTACGATCGATGCAAGTAATTACGCGATCTATACTGATTCTGCATCAGCAGCAAGACTGATGCTGGAACATTGTACCATCACAAGAGGTAAGGTTGATATTGGTGGCGGAACATTCATGCCATCTGATTGTGATTTCAATAATACTGCCCCGCAAATAACATTGGAAAGTAATTCAAGAGGAATTATTACCGGCAACCGTTTTAAAACAACGGCTTCTATCACTAACAACTCCCCTTACCAATGCGCGATCGATAATACGGCGATGACATTGAAGGCCATGCCTTCATTCCCAACCATTGTTACAGAAACACATATGCCGACAAGATTGGTATTTTATAATGCCGCGGCTGCACCTTATAACGCAAAGAATGACAACTCAACTGATAATACAAGCGCTATTCAAAATGCATTGAACCAGACATCCACAGATGGTGGCGGAATTGTTTTCCTGCCACCGGGCAAATACAGGATCAACGGACAACTAACCATTCCGTCAAATGTGGAATTGAAAGGTGCTTCCGATATCGGTGTTGCACCCGGCGGGCAAGGTTCCGTTCTTGAAACAACTTATGGTGCAGGAAGTACAACAGGGGCATTCATTACCATTAATGCCAATGGCGGTCTTCGTGGCGTAACGATCGATTATCCTACTCAATTATGGACAGGCACATCACCAACCACTTCTTATCCTTATGCGATAAGGGGCAATGGCAGTAACATCTATGTGATCAATATTGCAATAAGAGATTGTTACCAGGGTATTGACCTTTTCACCAACAGATGCGATAATCATTACATCAATTTTGTAGTTGGGCAGATATTTGTAAATGGATTTAAAGTTGGCGGTGGTTCTGTTGGAGGTAAAATATACAACCTTCATTTCAATACACAGTTCTACGCGAATGGTTCAGAATCTAAATATGGTTCATGGCCCAACTCTCCTTCCATTGATGGTGATGGTAATTCCTACGCATACAATTATGCCAATTTTGTGTGGTTGACATTGGGCAATTGTTCGAATGAAACACTCTACAACGATTTCGAATTCGGTGCTATACAAGGATTGACAACAATTGCTGACGGTGCATCAGGACCAACAGGAACCATCGTGGGCTTAGGTATTGACGGAACAAGAAACAGTATCAACTTCCAGGCTGTTGGTGCTGCGGGACTTGATCTTATTAATACACAGGATGTGTCATTAACGGATGTAGGCAATACTTATATCGCAACCACAGCAGGACTTACACACCAGGTTAATTTATACAACTCTGATTATTGGGGTAATCCCCCAAATGGTGTTGTTATGGCAGGTGGTACATTAAATTTAGAGCAGGCAAATTTCAATCAACCTGCACAAACAGATTTTGCACAATTAACAGGATCCTCTTCTTTATTATTACAAAGTTCTGCAGTATGGCCGGTGAATAATTTATTGGCAAGCGGAAATGAATCGCATCTATCTGCACGATCATCTATTGTCGATAGCAGCAATATCACCAGAGCGAATACAGCTGTTTGGAAAAATAATTTAGGCAATGCATGGAACTATGTTGGCGGTGGTAGTGCAGCTAATATTCCGGGCAAGATATTATTGATCAATTATAATTCAGGTGGCGAAGGTGTTGGCTATCATGATACCGATCCCATTAATCATGGCGGACAATATCGTCCGGGTGAAGGAGTTGATATTGAAAATAGCAGTGAAGGCACTTATGATATCGGATTTACCGCTGCCGGCGAATGGCTAAAATACAATGTGAATGTTACACAGGCCGGCACTTATACTTTTCAAATGCGCCTTGCTACTCCAAACACCGGTGATAGCGTGCGTATAGAATTGGATGGAGTAAGTGGTCCAGTAAATATTATTCCAGGAGATGTTGCTGTGCCCAATACCGGCGGTTATCAAACCTGGACCAATGTAACGTATACCACAACTGCATTAACGGTTGGTACGTATGTATTGCGTGTGTACGAAGCAACAGGTGGTTATAATATGCAGTACGTAAACTTTATTTATGGTGCTGTTCCCGCTGCTCCTTCTATCACCAGTTCAACTAGCGCATCCGGCAATGTTGGATCGGTATTTACTTATAATATTACTGCTTCGAATACCCCTACCAGTTATAGTGCAACAGGCTTGCCTGCAGGATTAAGCATCAATGATACAACAGGTGTTATAAGTGGTATTGCCCAATCAGCAGCTACCACCAGTGTAACCATTAATGCTACCAACTCAACAGGAACGGGATCTGCAACATTATCATTAACCTTTGGCGTGTCAACAACCGAATCACCATATGGTGGAATTGTTCAAACAATACCCGGACAAATATTAGCATATGATTTTGATAATGGCGGGCAAAATGTTGCCTACAACGATAATGATGTGGCCAACAATGGGGGCAAACTCAGATTAAGCGAGGGCGTTGATATTGAAAGCAGCAGTGAAGGTATGTATGATATTGGCTGGACAAATGGCAATGAATGGATGAAGTACACAGTGAATGTAGTTGCGACAGGAACTTATCTCATGCAGGCAAGAGTTGCTTCTCCCGGAGCAGGGCAATCATTCCGTGTAGAATCGGATGGCACGACCATCGGTACCATCAATGTTCCAACAACGGGCGGCACACAAACATGGGCAACAGCAAGCACCAATGTTACATTCAGCATGCCGGGACAACATACCTTACGCATCTTTTTGATCACTGGTGGATTTAATTTAGAATACCTCAATTTCTTATCAACCCCGGGCATAACAAGTGCAACAACAGCAAACGGCACACTGGGTAACGTCTTCGCATATACGATAACAGGATCAAGCAATCCTACCAGTTACCATGCAAGTGGTTTACCGGCAGGATTATCAATTGACACTTCCACCGGTATTATCAGCGGTACACCATTGGTGATCGGATCATACCCTGTTTCTATATCCGCAACCAACGCATTGGGCACCGGCACACAAACGCTAACACTTTCCATAACGGCAAGTACCAGTGAATCTGCATTTAGCGGAGTAACAGCGTATATCCCCGGACAAATATTCATGTACAACTATGACAACGGTGGTGAAGGTGTTGCCTATCATGATAATGACGCAACCAACCAGGGCGGCGCGTACAGAACAAGTGAAGGCGTTGATGTGGAGAACAGTGGCGAATCAATTTATGACGTAGGATTTACGAACGCCGGCGAATACATGAACTATGCCGTTAATGTAACTTCTGCAGGAACATATACTTTACAGGCACGTGTTGCTTCACAACCGGGAGGTGGTGCTTTCCATGTAGAAATAAACGGAGCAAATGTAACGGGGACAATTAACGTAGATAGTACAGGTGGCTGGCAGACATACAAAACAATAACCATCACAACAGCTCCTATTCTTACTACCGGTGTTCAAACAATGAAGTTTGTTGAAGAAGCCGGCAATTTTAATATCGAATGGCTCAACTTCTCTTTCAGCACTCCGCAATCTTGTTTAGACGGGGCCACTACTTTTGATGTAACGCTGGCAGTAGGCAATACTTATCAATGGCAGGTTAGCACTAACAATGGAAGCAGCTATTCCAATCTTGTGGATGATTCTGTTTATACCGGAACAACAACTTCAGAGTTAGTACTCTTTACTGCTTCGTCTTCGAAATACGGATATCAATACAGATGTGCCGTTACGAATGGCGGCACTACCACATTTAGTACAGCAGAGGCTTTAGGAAGAGGTGATACCTGGACAGGCGCCACCAGCACAGCATGGGAAGATCCTACTAACTGGACCTGTGGTAATGTGCCGGATGCAAATACAGATGTGATATTCAATGCAGGTTCATCAACAGCAGTGATCAATTCCAATGTAACCATTAGAACATTGCGTGTTTATCCGGGAGTACACATCACACTTAATTCAAATGATCACCTTACTATTTTAAAATAAAAGATCCATTCAAGATTCACTGTGCAATGAAAAAATTCTTATTAGTTATTATTATTTGGAGTGCTGCGATAGGCGATACTAATGCACAGAACATAACGCTTCCTGCAACAAATGATTCTTTATTGTTTTCCAACAGTATCGTTTCAAGTAATGTTGGATTAGTGATAGACAATGGCTCCGGCGACGAAGCATACACTATTCAAACAACATTGGGTGGTGTGCAATGCCGCGAGATACCTTCGGGCCATTTCATGTACATTACCTGTAACAGTACGGAGATACCAACCAGTCAGAATGATCTGGTAATAGCAATAACGTATTGGTCAGCCAGCAGCAATAATATTTGGTTCAACTACAATGGTACGGGCAATGATTATACCGGCGGCGATTTTCCAAAACCGGGTGGGGGACAATGGGTAACATCTATCCTTCCGATCACCGACGCCGCTTTTAAATCAAATATGAACGGTGGCGGTGACTTTAGATTAGGATATGGAAGTGAAGACAATTATATCAAAGAGATCAAGATCTACAAAACAACAGGACTTGTCATGCCCGTATTCGTAACCACTCCATCATTATAAAAACACGGATCGATCTTTAATGTTTCTGTAGCAGTGGCCCCGTTCATGTTGTAAACGGTGGTCCTGCTTTCAAAACTATTACGGAAATACATGGGGCCGTTGGAATAGTTGATCGGTATGTTTGGTGTGCTTACGGTATCACCACGTAATACTCTTGCTGCTTTTGCTTCTAATCTTAAATAATAATCCGGGGATGTCCATATCCCATCTTTTGCAAACGTTTCAAAATACTGATCGGTAGGTATATCAAAATAATCGATGGCGCCTTTGATTGAATTCGTTCCTTCTTCAAACTCATCCAGCATGGCAAAGTAAACCTGCTGTTGCCCGATCGATTTTGCATTTAGTACCTGCTTCCATAATAATTTGCCACCCACTCTGTCTGTTTGTGCAAAAGACCCGTCTGAACTAAGCCAGTTGGAACTTCCCGGGAAAACAACCGGCAGATAATCCTTACCGTTAGCATTACAAAATGTTTTATCATCCTGTTCTAAACTTGTGAGATAGTTATTGGCGCCGGTTGTATCACCATACACACCAACGGTCCAGGGAGACATACAATCTAACGCAGCATATGCCGCATCAAATGCAGGCAATGCACCTTGTGAGTTTGTTCTCCATCCGCGTGGTACACCACCAATCACATAACAACCTCTACTATGCAAGAAAGAAATAAGATCCAGGCATTCCTGTAAGGTTTCACCAGAGATGCCTACACCGATACCCCACATTTCAACCACCGGTTTTCCATTTACGGTTGCATAGTTGGGAGAGGAGGTGAGTGAACGTATTTGTTCTATCTCATACACCCAATCCGTTTCCATATGTTGTAAAATGTTGGCATCAATTCCGTTCAGATCATAACAGATATAAAATAATCTGCCATTGGCTTCGCAAGCTTTTTTTACATTCGTTAAAGCAGAAGTAGGTGTTTCTGTAATACTTGTTCCGATACCTCCAACAAAACGTTGAATGGCCACACCATCTAAGCCTGCTGTTTTACACCAACTCATCTGGCGGTCGATTACCTCAGAGTCTGCATCATTATATAATTTAGTAGCATTGCCGTTTCCGAGATTAGCAAAGTTCGTTGCATACATTATTGAATCAGGATATTCTGAAACATTTGGATAGCTGGCAATATTTTCATTCGTTAAAAATCCTGCGGCAGGTACTACTC
>Ga0206889_1089_pt1 | contig 12181 bp, 14 predicted proteins | sample Alteio_BWOrgHeat_57_FD_153245 | JGI IMG/M metagenome (GOLD analysis project Ga0206889, IMG submission 153245) | Enriched cells from forest soil in Barre Woods Harvard Forest LTER site, Petersham, Massachusetts, United States - Alteio_BWOrgHeat_Nextera5 ... | reverse complement strand
TCAATGCTTGTCTTGTTTTTGCTTCAACCGAAAGAGTTGCTAAGGGTACACATTTTTTAAAGAAATTGAGTATTCTGCGTAATAGATTTTTCAAATTAGGCCTAAAACCGATCTTTTGTGTGTAAAGATTCGTGAGAGCAGTGACTCTGTTTTCAAGAGTTGTGCTTTCTTGAGTTTCTTTATAAAAATTTATATCGGTTATTATATTTGTGATGTTAAGATCGGTCTTAATAATAGCCGGTCCATTTGGAACTAATCGGGATATATCAATTTCAGATAAATTTGTTGATCTTGTCGCTTCCATAATATAAAAAATCCTTTAAATTATTAGTAGTTATATTACAATTTTAGTAAAAAACTTAATTTAAGTCAATTAAATGTCAATTATTTACCATTATGTATTACTCGTTGATATATCACTTTATTTTTTCTTCAATTATTCCATCCATTGCTCTATCTTTTTGCGCCGTATAAGTTTTATTATAGCGGTGTCAGCAATTATTTGGACGTTATCAGTAAATGCTTTTTCTACTTTTGTTTGTTGTGCGACGCTATCTGTTGCATTAGGATTAATTTTTGTCAAAGCTACCTTTGCTTTAACAAGCTCTTTTGCAAGTTTTTTATTTAAACATTCTTCGAAATTTTGAATTACACTTTCCTTTAACTTATCTTGTGTGAAATTTATGACAACTGTGGTTCCTAAGTTAGTATGAACCAATGCTTTACTTGTTTTGGCTTCAACTGAAAGTGTTGCAAAAGGTACAAAAGTTTTAAGGAAATTGAGTATTCTGCGCAATATATTGATAAATTTAGCCCATACACCCTTCTTTTGTGTGTAAAGATTTGTGAGAGCAGTGACTCTGCTTTCAAGAGTTGTACTTCCTTGAGCATTCTCTTTTTTGGTGCCTTTTTCGCCTTTTACCAACGTATAAAAGCTTATATTATTTGTCATATTCCCGATGGTAAGACCGGTCTTAATAACAGCTTTTCTATCTGATTCAGCCGGCACTAACAGAGGTAAGGCAAGGTGTGGTGCTTCCATAATATAATCTCTATTTAAAATTTTGGTAGTTGGTTAATAGTATAATTATAGTAAAAAAATAATTTCGGTCAATAAAAAATCACTATTATAGCTAAAAATCAATTATTATTTATTAATTAAAATTATATTGTTTTTATTAATTGGTTGAGTTAAGTGAATTTCAATTCGCGCAGCGTTTGGAGTGCGGTGACTTGTCACCGCTTTGCCCTCGCATCGACTTGTCGATGCGTTTTTGAACGAATTTCTGAATATCTATAAACACAAAATAACGCTTAAACCGCCTCGACAAGTCGAGTCGAAGGCAAAGCGGTGACGAGTCACCACACTCCAAACGCTGCGCGAATTGAAATTCCCTTAACTCAACCGGTTAATAAATAGATATTTACGATTAACTTAATACCGGTGTGGGTGCCCCGTGCTTTTATGTATAAATGCTTCGCACTTAAGTTCAATGCCTGCTCCGGCAATATCGGACCTTTACCTGATCTTTAAAATTAAATGAGGACTTTTGAATTAAATCTTCTCGAGAAGGCTACTAAAACGAATAAATCGTAAAACGATGTAACAATTAAAATTAATAAAAACAATATAATTGTAATTTTAATCTTAATTAGTAATTAATAATTGATTTTTTAGTTATAATAGTGATTTTTTATTGACCCAAATTATTTTTTTTTGCTATAATATCTTATGAAACAACAACCAAAAAACTTTAAATAGGAGTTTTATATATGTCATCAGTATCATCAACGGGAGTATTTACCCCTTATGTAGACCACACATTACCGAACGACGAAGTTCTGGACGCACCATCAGCGGACGTAGCAGAGCCTGCTGAAGTTCCGGGCACACCGTCACCGGCAGAGCCTGTTGACGCAAAAAAAACTGCAGTTAAAGCAGAGATTGTTGCCAACTTGAGTATCGAGAATATGACAAATAATATCACAAAATTTTACACTGTCGGAAAAAAAGATGTAATAACGTCTAATGCAGAAGGACAGACAACTCTTGATGGTAAATTTAATGCCTTAACAAAGCTTTTCACACCCCGAAAAGGTGCCGGAGCAACATTCACAAATATTTTGAGCAGATTGGCAAACCTTTTTAAGCATTTTGTTCCGTTTGCAGCACTTTCTGTTCAAGCACAAACAAGAAAAGAGTTGGTTCACACTGACTTAGCAACACAAATTGTTACTAACTTCACAGCAAAAAAGTTAGAGGGTAAACCTTTTAGAAACAGAGTTGAATCTTTAAATAAACAAATTGCAGATGTGTATGTTAAATCACTGGTAAATTTGACAACACTTGATGTCAACGGAAAAGATTATGACGCTAAGAAGACTAAAATAGAAAATAAGTTTACACAGGAAATCGAAAATATTGCTAAAAAAGCTCTAGCGGCTTTAGAAAAAGCAGACACGAATGCTATAAATAAAGCTAAAAGAGCTGAAGAGAAAAAAGAAAAAGCAGATAAAAAAGAAAAAGAAGCAGCAGATAAAAAAGCTGTAAAAGCATAATCTAAGCTAAGTAAGTAATCGTACTTATATGAGCGATCATTCTCTTCGGAGAGTGATCGCTTTTTTTATTTCTCAAGTCTTCTCATAAGTTCCTATTTTTTCTCACTCCGATTTAAAAAAACATTGATTATTCAAACCCCATAGAACAGTATTCAATCATGAGTACCGGATCGAAGAGAAATTCGGATAGCAGACATGCCAATCAGCAAAAAAGGACCTCTTGAATATGCAGGATATGAACCCGGATATTTTCCATACAAACGTCCATCTATGGTCCCGTATAAATCCGAAAGCGGCTATGCGATTACAATATCTGATGAATCCGAGTGTTCGATTTATGGAGTCTGAATCCGGAAAATTGAATCTTGTGAAAGAGGTGAACGGCGCGGAGCGATTGTATCACGATTCTATTGATCCCGTTATAGAGGCAAGCAGGTGGTTTTCTTCGCTCGATTTGCAGGGCAGTTCTGTATTGTATGTGTACGGCATCGGATTGGGTTATTATTACGATGCGGCACTTGAATGGCTGCATGCCGATCCTTTGCGAAACCTTATTTTTTTGGAAGATGACATCGAAATCCTTCAGTGCTTACTACAAACCGAAAGAGGGACCCGGATTCTTTCTGATAATCAGGCATTAATTTTTTATTTTGAAGACCTCAAAGATGAAGAGAAACTTTTCGATGAGTTGTATTGGGATTTCATCCTCACTCAGATGGCGATTAGTTGTTTAAAAGTTTACGGAGCGGAGAGAAAAGAGCGTTTTGTCGGATTGAAGCATAAAATTGTGCATGATGCTGCCATAAAAAATGCGTTGGTGGAGGAGTATCTTAAATTCGGGATTCCGTTTTTTCGCAATTTTTATCCGAACATGTTGCTCCTTGCCGAATCGTGGCAAGGGACGAAACTGTACGGTAAGTTTCAAAATATTCCGGCCGTAATTTGCGGAGCCGGTCCTTCGTTGGAGAGGAATATCGGCATCTTAAAAGAATATCTCGACCGAGCCCTTATCTTTGGGGGAGGGTCGGCTTTGAATGCTTTGAGTTCGAGGGATATACTGCCCCATTTTGGTATAGGGATCGATCCTAATCCCACACAGCAGTATAGACTCAGCACAAACAAAGCCTATGAAGTGCCGCTTTTTTATCGCAATCGGATGCATAAAGAAGCCTTCAGACTTATCCACGGACCACGATTGTATATTCCCGGAGCGGGAGGATATGAGGTCGCCGATTGGTTCGACAACCGGTTCGGACTTAACGACGAAACGGAGTCTCTTGATGAGGGTCATAACGTGGTCAATTTCGGACTGGAGCTCGCTAAGTATTTAGGATGCAATCCTATTATCTTTGTAGGAGTCGATTTAGCCTATACAGAGATGCAGTCCTACGCCTCCGGAATTATCGATGATACAAGTGTCGATAAAAGTGACATTTTGAATACCGGTGATTTTGATACGACCGCGATGATCAAAGAGGATATTTACGGAAAGCCTATTTATACGCTGTGGAAATGGATAGCGGAATCGGAATGGACCGGCGAATATGCGAAGGCAAATCCGGAGCTTACGATCATCAACTCCACCGAAGGCGGATTGGGAATGCCGGGCATTCCGAATATTCCTTTGCAGGAGGTGGCGGATAAATATTTTATCCGGGATTACGATCTTCGTTCGCGTGTGGACGGTGAGATTTTGCAGAGTGCTTTTGATCACGTATCGGAAGAAAGTGTGAAAACGACGATGAAGGAGCTTTCTGATAGCTTACATCGATCGGTAGAACATATTGACGTTCTTATACGGGAAAAGACGGACTATCGGAATAAGCTTGTTAACGAGGCTTCTTTACCCTCATCTTTACAATCCGGACCCGCAGCTCTTGCCGAAATAGAGTTGGAGGAGGAGCCGGCGTATGAGCATATCATCGGCGTCTTCAATTTGGTGTACAGCCGGATTCTCAACAAAGACCTGCGATATCTGAATCAGGGGACAACAGAGGCGGATGAACGAGAGCGGGAGCTTTTAAAAACGAGAATAAATCTTAAACGATTTACTTTTATGCGAGAGGTGGCAAACGTCAATATAAAACTGATTGCCGAAGCGGAAGAAATGAGATTGCAGGAGACGGAGTCATTATGAATACACATTATAGCTTTGAAAACGGTCTGTTGAAAATGTTTGATCCGGATTCCGGTATTGACTATGAAGACCGATTTATCCCCGCAGGTATTCCGGAAGATTTACGAAACGGATTAAAAATCGATGAAACGCATACATTCAAAGTCTTTCGATTCAATAACGGCAGCTTTGAATATTCTATCGAAGATAACCGGGGAATATGGGACGGAGAGTATCGACTGCTCTATCCCGGCGGTTCCGTCCGGATTCAATGTTACTATAAAAACGGAAAGGTGCACGGACCCTCCCTCTTTTTTTCTGAAGACGGAATTGTTTTGGTAGAGACATGGTTTATTGAAGGAAAGAGAACGGGGAAAAGTTTTCACAGATATCTGTCCGGAGCCAAACAGAGCACACAAAACTATCTGGACGGTGTTTGGCATGGAAAACAAATTTTTTGGTATGAAAACGGCAATGAGAAAACCGTTATGGAATACGTACACGGCAAGGTCGACGGTAAAGTATATCTGTATTATCCGAACGGCCGTTTAAAACGGGAACTGACTTTCAAAGAAGGGAAGTGTATAGAACACACAAATGTGTAAAAACCGGGGCCGCATCGCGGCACACACCGCGAGACGGAAACCGGAAGGAGGAGTTTTATATGCAACTTTATCTTATTTTTTTTTAAGGATTTGATAACCCGGACTATTCCAATTCGATCCCTTTTTCGATGATTTCGTTCATCACCCCTTTCACAGTCTCTAATCCTTCGCTAAATCCTACAGAACGTAACATCTCATCAACATGGTGCAATTCGGCAAGCAATTGATCGTGCTCAAATTCAAGTCTTGCAATTTTTTGTCTTAAAATCGCCTCGCTCATATCGCCCCCTTTTTTGTTGATGCTTTGCTATGAGTTATGCAATTCCCATGCCGGGAGGCGCAGCCGAAAAAACTTTTTTTTCTTGTATCTATTTTCGCTCTTCAAAGATGATGTTTTTTTAAAGAGAGAGAAATCTATGTACCTTTATTACAGCGACTACTACTGGGATTTCGGAAAACCGAGAGGAAAAAATTCGGGAGAAGTACAAAGAAATCATAAAGAAATCCGCTATAGAATCGTTCAGGATCCGTATTTCAGACGATATACGATAGAAAAATATTCCCCCGATACCCGACCTGAACTTGTCTATGATTCCGCTCTGCTGGACTTCAGAAAAGTGAAAAAGATGGAGCAGACAGGTTGGAAAAAGGAGATTTTGGAAGAAAATGCCGACACTATTTTTTGCCTTATTCGGGATCAGGACGACAGAATTATCCTGGAGGAAAGTTATACGTTTAGGGAGGGACTATGTACAGGTTGTGAGATATTTTATCCGTCGGGCGGCCTACTTTCTACGCAAGTCATTCATTATAAAGCACTTGGAGATGAAGACAATGTTGTGATCCTATACGACAGACTCCTCCGACCCGTCGTGAAAAAAATCTATGCAGCCCATGAAACAACGGGCGAATTCACCGACCTCTTACACGAATGTTGGAACTTCGCCGGCCTCCCCCCTCATATGGAAAAACACACAATCCTGTCTAATGCATTAAAATAAAAAATATGTTTTTAAGAATACTTAACAGGGTACATTTTCCCGGGATCGCGGTAGCGATCTAAAGCGGGGAGCCCCGTATGAAATGAAAGGGCGAAGCCCTGCAATGGAATGCGGGGTAAGAAGCAACATATATATTACGCTGCGGCAGTCAGCGTAAGACTCGATTTATTTATTTACAAAATTTCTCTTCCGGATGAAAATAAGGAACGTTAATTGCCTAAATTTTATTTAGAAACCAATCATTTGGATTCACATGACTCATTCGTATAGAGTGCATTATTTTCACCTTGTTTGGTCAACAAAACAACGATTACCTCGAATTTCTTCTGATGTTCAACCTCGTCTTTATGAGTATTTGAGCGCTATTATTAGAAATCATTCCGGAAAGCTTTTAGAAATCGGAGGAATGGTAGATCATGTGCATTTATTAATAGAACTTTCTTTACCGGATAAATTTTCCGATTGTATTAAAGACCTCAAAGCCTCCTCCTCTCGATGGATTCATAAAAATTTTCCGGGGCTTCATGATTTCGCTTGGCAGGAAGGTTATGGGTCTTTCACTATTAGCTATTCAAGTTTAGAAGGAGTTCGAAAATATATTCAAAATCAGGAACAACACCATGCAACCGTATCTTTTGAAGAAGAATATCTTCACTTCTTAGAATTACACCGTATAAAATATGATGAAAGGTTTGTTCTCGGATGATAATATTTATTTTTCTTACGCTGACTGCCGCAGCGTAATATATGTGTTGCTTCTTACCCCGCATTCCATTACAGGGCTATCGCCCTTTCATTTCATACGGGGCTCCCCGCTTTTGATCGCTTCCGCGATCCCGGTTTTAGGGAAGATTTGCCCTCTTCACTATACTTAAACAAATATTTGATTTTCCACGATGAGTCCACGATATAGAGAATTAAATCTTGATTATTTATGTTCTTTTGATGTTTTTGTGTGAATGTGCACCGAAGAGGGCTCGAACCTCTAACCACCCGGTTCGAAGCCGGGTACTCTATCCAATTGAGCTATCGATGCTTAATGTGAAGTCGTGAACAAGTTATGCCGGATAGACAAATAAAGATAAAGCCAAAAAACGAATTTTTACCTAAAATAAGGGAATGAATACAACGAAAAAACCAAAATGTCTGATACGAATTCAGGGAATCACCCTTAAATCCATTGACTACGGAGAATATGATAAAATTCTTCATGTGTTCACTCGGGAAGAAGGGATACTGCACTTAATTGCCAAAGGGGCAAATCGACCGACGAGTGCGAATAAAACCGGATCGCAATCCCTTATTGACGCAGAGTTTCTCACGGAAAAAAAGGGTGAGGGGCATTCGCTTCACGTTTGTCGGGAAATCACCCCTTCCGATTATCGCCTTTATCTTCGCGATGATATAGATAAGTTACGGACCGGCTGTGGGTTGGCGCACGCTGTTTTGCGCTCTCAAATTCCGGAACACCCTGCTCCCCCCCTTTTTTCTCTTTTTCATATTTATCTCGATCGGATAAAAGTATCGGCAAATATGCCGGCTTTATCGGCGAGTTTTGCGTTAAAACTTTTGCGGTATGAAGGATTGTTTGCTTTGCCTGCCGGATGTTCTGAGTGCGGCCATTTTTTTCCCGACGGATTTTTTTCCGAAAAACTTTTTTACTGCGCTGATCATCGTCCGGAAAAATCGCTCTTTTTTTCCGAAGAGGAGTTTCAAATTTTATTTCTTTTGGCTTATAGCCGTGAAATTTCGCTGATAGAATCGTTGCCTATTTCTCCGGAATTGATAAAAAAAATAGAAATTGCATTGTATTAGTAGTAAATTTACCGGAATACACTTATAACAATAAAATACCCGTTGCGTAAAAAAACCCCGTTTGTTAGGATATTGCTCTTAAGAGTTAAGACCTTAGCGGGAGTGGCGGAACTGGTAGACGCGCTATCTTGAGGGGGTAGTGAGGTTTCCTCGTGGGGGTTCAAGTCCCCCCTCTCGCATTAATTAACTCATACAAACCGAAGTTGTATAATGCAATGCCAAGTTTACTGTACAGCTCTTTCTTATGATCTAAAACCTCTACAGGAATCTCTTTCCCGTCTTTACGGTGTAAAAAAAACCGATAATGTCATCAGGATAGAAATCCCTGCAGAAACAACGTTAGGCCATATATTCTTTTTTTCATACGGAACTTTTGCCTGTTGGGATATAAAACCCGAGATCATCGATGCCGTCCGGGCAGAAATAAAACCTTTTGAAAACTATCCCCTTGATGTTTCGGAAATTGACACTTACTCGTATAGCTACGGAAAAAAAGTAGCTTTTCTAGACGATGAGCTTATTTTGCCTGAGGATTCTACCGAGTTAAAACTTGCCTTTTCTCAGCCGTTGGCACAGTCGGCTAAATTGAGTACTTTTGAACTCACCATACAAAATATTTTTCGAAAAACCAAACATCTACCCGAGCATCTTGCTAAATACGGAAATATCCCCCTTTCCAGAAGACAAATCAGACAGCAAATCGGGCAGCTGTTTTTAGAAAGAAGCTCCATCAATTTAAGTTTGGATATATTGGACACTCCGAGTTTCTTTTGGGAACATCCCCATTTAGAAAATCTATATCATAATATGGCAGGGCAGCTCGATTTAGAAGAGCGGACTCACTCTCTTAATCAGCAGTTGGATGTCCTACACGATCTTTTTGAAATGTTGGGCAGCGAATTAAAAGACAAGCACTCTCACCGTTTAGAGTGGGCTATTATCTATCTCATCATCATTGAAGTGCTGCTGCTACTGTTTCATGATGTATTGAATGTCATATGAGTAAACCCGCAAAATATCTTATCCGCCTTTATCGCATCGTCATACGCCCGTACTTCGGAGAAAACAACTGCCGCTTTCACCCTTCCTGCTCTGAATATGCTCTGCTTTGCTTGGATAAATACGGATTTTTCAAGGCCTCTTATTACATAGCCAAAAGAATTCTAAAGTGCGCTCCCTGGCATCCCGGAGGTATAGACCTTCCTTAAAATTTTTATTGCAATTTACTTCAGTAATGCTTCAATATGAAATTTTACATAAAATCGAAGGTTTGTAATGAAACGGTACACTTCTCTGTTATTTACGGCCGGTCCGGCACTCCTCATCCTCTTCTCCTGCCGTCCGGGTGATCAAAAAAATAAAGATGAAGCTGCCATCAAAGAAAACACCGCCTCTTATGTCCAAGCATTTACACAAAAAAATCCCGAAGCTCTCGGCAAACATTTCTCGCAAGATGCCACCTATATAAATCCGGAATCAGGTCACCGTATCGTAGGAAAAGAGGCTATCTTACAGGAATTCAACCGGATGTTTTCGGAATTCGACGGTGCACAACTCCAAGTCACCATCGACAGTATTCAAATCCATGACGACAGCCATGCTCTTGAAAAAGGAACAGCCCGGGTAATCATTCCCGGGCAGTTACCTTCGGACAGTAGATTTTCCGCACAATATGTCAAAGAAAACGGAACATGGGTGATGCAAAACGTCACCGAAAGCGACCTACGCCCGGGAGGTATGAATATCAATGACAACCTCCTTCAATTGGAATGGCTTATAGGAACATGGACAGACCAAACTGAAGACATCGCCATCGAATCACACTTCGAACGGACACTCAATGAACATTTTATCAAGGGTACATTCTCTCTGGATTATAAAGGGAAAAATGAACTGAAAGGCGAGCAAATCATCGGCTGGAATCCCAACAAAAATGCCATTACCTCTTGGATTTTTGACTCCGACGGAGGAATAGGCGAGGGCACCTGGATAAAAGAGGGAAATAAATGGATCGTCACCGTCAGAGGCATCCTCCCTGAAGGGCAAGCTAGCTCCTCGATCCACCACTACACGCTCATCGATGACAACACCTATAAATTCGGCATTACCGGCAGAGAAATCGACGGCATTATTCTCCCCGATTTAGAAGAAACTTCGGTGATACGAAAAAAAAATATTGAAAAAGGACCGGACAATGAATAAATCGCTGCTTTTGTCACTATCCCTCCTTCTCCTTGCCGGAACCGATCTATGCGCTATCGGCGGCAGAGGCGGCGACTTTCGCGGCGAAAGCCGACCTTCTCCCGATCGGGATAAAAATATGGAACACAATCGAAGTCCCACAATGAGCCGTTCGTTGCCGCACGATTACGGCCGTGATCGCTATGATCACAACGATCGCTCGAACAGAGGATTCAATCCCGAAGAACAGGCTATAGCACGTCCGAAAACCGGCGAACTTCCGGCTGCAATTTCAAACAAAAATTTTACTCCTAAAGATCAAACGATCAATCCTGCCGCAAAAAATGCGACCGGCAATGCAGCCCAAAAAAATCCACACAATAATTACAATAATCATCACGATTGGTTTAACAAAAATTATTGGGATGCCCACCCGAACAAGTGGTATCACAATCCGGACAATACCGATTGGTGGCAGCCCGCTGCTTGGGGCGCTGTAGCAGGATGGCTCCCTTGGGGATGGGAAAATCCCGCTCCCTACGATTACGGCTATGGCGGAAATGTTGTCTACCAAAATGACTCGGTCCTCCTGAACGGCAGCCCCATAGCAACGGAACAGGAATACCTACAACAGGCTCGACAAATTGCCGATACCGATCCGACCGGAAATCCGGAAACCATGGAATGGATGCCGCTCGGAGTATACGCTCTTACCGACGCACATAATTATGCCGGAACACAGGCAAACATGTTTCTGCAACTGGCAGTAAATAAACAGGGGTTCCTCGCCGGCACTTATATCAACACCACCCTGCAGTCCGATCGACCGATACAGGGAATGATCGACCAAAAAAGTCAAAGGGCCGTATGGAAAGCCGCCGATAAATCGGGGACCGGCCTCCTCATGGAAACAGGTGCCAATAATCTGACGCTGGACCACACAACAGCCCTCATACATTTTCCCGACGGATCCACACAAACCTGGACCATGATTCGAGTGCCGCCGCCGCCCGTGCCTTTATAAGAAATTTTTTTTAGAAATAAATCAAAAATCCCTGTATCATCATAATTTTTACGGAGAAATTTTGATGGTTATGGAAATCATTCATATAGCATTTGATCGGATTAATTCTACCAATACTTACGCACTGGAAAACTACTCTTCTTTTCAACAAAATGCCCTTACAGTTATCTCTGCAAAGGAACAGTTTGCAGGAAGGGGACGACAAAAAAACAGCTGGGAATCACCTGCCGGACTCAATATCTACGCTACGTTTTGTCTGTTTGTTCCGGAAGAACATATTCCTATTTGTAATATTCCGCAAATTTTAGCTATTTCCTGCTCTGAAATATTCCCGGAGGTGCCTATACAAATCAAATGGCCAAATGATTTAATGGTCAATTCTAAAAAAATCGGAGGAATTCTTTGCGAAACGAAATCATTAGAAAAAACTCGATTTATTGCTGTTGGGATAGGTTTAAACGTGAATACATCTAAAGAACAATTGTGCTCTATCTCGAAACCGGCTACCTCTTTATTCGCTGAAACAGGTATACCATATTCGGTAGAAACTATTTTAGGAACATTGGAAGAGAAATTTGTGCAAAATTTGATAATCTTATTTCGCAACGGATTCGCCCCTTTTCTTTCTACATTCAGAAAGAAAATCTATAATCCGGGAGAAATACGCTTCTCTTTAGGAAATTCCGTTATCAAAGGAAAAATAAAAGATATTAATCCGGACGGCTCCATCCTCCTCGATATAGATAACGATACAACCAAAACGTTTTATTTCGGAGAAATACTTTAATTAAGAGCCCACAGACATAAGAGGAATTGAATTCGCGCAGCGTTTGGAATCCGGTGACTCGCCACCGCCTTGCCCTCGCAACGACTTGTCGCA
>Ga0206889_1077_pt1 | contig 12270 bp, 15 predicted proteins | sample Alteio_BWOrgHeat_57_FD_153245 | JGI IMG/M metagenome (GOLD analysis project Ga0206889, IMG submission 153245) | Enriched cells from forest soil in Barre Woods Harvard Forest LTER site, Petersham, Massachusetts, United States - Alteio_BWOrgHeat_Nextera5 ... | reverse complement strand
TATTGATCCCAACAGCACAACTTCCGGGAATTTTCTATTAAATTTAGCCGGAAATACTTTCTCCGGAAATAGCGGCGCCGCTCTCTATTGTTTTAACGGAGACTTCAATGATGTTCAGGTGAACGCAACAAACAATACGCTTATCGGGAACGGCGGAGCCGGATTGGTATTTGGCAACGGATGTAACACATTTGCACTGAATGCGACAAATAATATCATCGCAAACGGGGGAGATCATGGGATTACTACTATAGGCGGTATTTTTATACCTGTAGCAAATCTGACCTTATCCGACAATCAAATCACCGGGAATACAAATTTCGCCAACGGAATTGCCCTTAGTCACGAAGGAACTATTTTTAATTTCAGTGCCACCGGTAATGACATTAGTGAAAACGACTCTTCCGGAATACTCCTTTTTTCTACATGCTCTATACAAAATGTCGTTGTGAATATTGACAACAATACAATCAACAACAACGGGAATGTCGGAGGGAATGCGGCGGGAGGCATTGACTTAGAACAATTCAGCAATCTTTCCGGCAATATCACAAATAATACATTGTCCGATAATATAGACGGCGGCCTATTTATCGGTTCTTCGGGAGATTCTGTTTGTCTCACTCTGAGCGGCAACGATAGTAATACAGGTTTTGTACTGTCAAATGATACAGGAGTATTTAATGTGGCACCTTGTGATGTAGATACCGTCAATATCGGGACAATTACAACGATCGGCACTATCACACCGGTCCAATCCTGCCCCGACGGTGTACCATGTACTCCTTAAGAGTAAGAGGAGCTTGAAACGCGCAGCGTTTTAAACTCCTCTTATGCAATTAATTATTGACATTAGTATCGACAAAAAAGTTAGAGTGATTTGCAATGCTCATATAGGGACGGTCAAAAACGGAACAATTTCCTCCGCCAAAACTATAGGTGAGTCCTACAGAAATACTTGAGTCATAATTACAACTTTGCTGAAATCCGTTAGTATGTCTTGCAGACATATATGAGCCATATCCGTCAAGAGAAAGTCGATTCGTTAGCGGTGCCCGAAACGAAAAGCCTGCGATAAAATTGCCGGCTCTTTCATCCGGAAACATGAGACTGTTCCGATAAGGCATTCCTATCCACAAAGTTGTTTCAGCTCGATTTTGAAAAGAATGACTCCAAAACAGATTCAATTGATTAATCGCTCTAAAAGATACGGGAAGTCCAAGTACATTTTTATGGGCAGTTTTTAAATAATGAGTTCCCCACACGCCGACCTCTTCACCACATAATACATATCCGGCCTGAAAACGAAGTTGATCCATGCAGGATGTTACGTCGAAAATACTGAAATTCTTTGTGTACATTCCGTCGTACACAATGCCGCCGGTCCAATTCATAAATGAACCGTATACACCCGCAGTGACCAATCCGATCTGTTCTGAAGTTTGCGGATTGGCAAACACAACATTTCCCCGTCCGTCCCAATTATATAATCCATAACTGCCGCCCGCCTGTACCCCGATACAGTCTGATAAAGACATTCCCCCGTTCGCTGCAAAAACCGCTCCGGTGTTTCCGTTCCAACTGCCGTCAGGTATTCCTCGAAAATGATCGTAGGAAGTACTCAGATCCAGGCTATAGCCGCCAAGTAGAGGTTGAATTCCAAAAAAACTTATGAAAATTGTTGCAATTAGCCTATTCATAAACTACTCTTCTCCTATATAAATAAAATTTTTCTTTAGGGTAGAGATGTTGCAATTATTTCTCAAGAGTTTAGTGATCGGCCTAGGATTGATGTCTTGGGGAATCAGTCATGCCGATGAAGAGTTGCTAAGCAATATAGAACAGATTACTTCACCTGCAATGGGCTTTGAGAAAGCCGGTGAAGCCTATTTTTCTCCTGACGGCAATATGATCAGCTTCCAGGCTGTTCCCACCGGCGAGAACGGTTACCAAATTTTTACGTTGAATCTTACAACCCGAGAACTTCGGCAGATCAGCCGTGATGCCGGAACCTGTACCTGTTCCTATTTTCGCCCGGACGGACAAAAAATCATTTTCGCCGCAAGTCCTGAGCAGATTAATGCGCAGCAAGGGGGAAAATATAAGTGGGATCTCACTCCCTACATGAATATTTTCGAAGTAAATATTGACGGAACAGATCCGGTGGCCCTTACAGAAGGCCCTGCTTATCATGCAGAATGCGCCTATTCTCCCGACGGCTCGCACATAGTATATGCGAGCAATGAATCCGGCAGCATGAACATCTATGTAATGCGAAGCGATGGCTCAGAGGTACAACAACTCACTCATACGACTCATTGTTATAACGGAGGCCCTTTTTTTTCACCGGACGGTACAAAAATTATTTTTAGAGCAGACAGACAGGCTCCCGATTTTCTGCAGATTTATATGATGGACGCAGACGGTTCAAATCTTGTGCAACTTACAGACAACGGAGCGGTCAACTGGGCACCTTTTTGGCACCCCTGTCAGGATGTGATCGCCTATACCACCTCGATTCACGGTCACCATAACTACGAAGTGTATCTCCTTTCTATCAGCACGAAGGATCAGTATCGTGTGACCCGGAATCCGGCATTTGACGGTCTTTCTACATTCAATAAGGAAGGGACGAAAATCCTCTGGACCTCCAAACGGGGAGAAGACAATACCTCACAAGTCTTCATGGCGGATTTCACCTTACCGCTCGGCCGGCCCGTAAAAACTTCAGTAAACACTAATCTCTAGGATGACATTATGACACTGCTTTTTAAAATACTTGCTACGAGCGCCTTGTTATTGCCCGCAGGGCTTACTTGGGGGAATCAAACTACCGATTTAAGTCCGATTCTTTCAGAAGCATCTCTGCCGTTTACATTACAAATTGACGTAGCGGATATTTCGCTCCCCACAGGCATACAATCTTTTGTCAGTGCAACCCGGAAAGGAAAATGGCTTTTTTTTGCGGGAAGAGCCAATGGATTGCATGGTTTTTCCAACGTTGGAAACAACTTTCCGCCGGCATTACAAAATACTACTGCATATGTGATTGATCCTGTCACGGGAAAATCTTGGTCTAAATCGCTTAATGACGGAGGATTATCTCAAGCTGAAATCGACTCTCTTTCTGTCACCGCTTCACAATTCTTTCAAAAAGGAAAGATGCTCTATGTCGTCGGCGGTTATGGGATCAATACCGAAACCGGCGAGATGGAAACAAAAAGTACTCTGACAGCAATCCAAGTTGATAAAATGATGAAATGGGTAATGAACGACGGCACTTCAAGTGTTAAATCCGCTATCCGCCAGGTTTCAGATCCCTTACTACAGGTAACCGGCGGCGAGCTGTTTCAAGCTAATGACCATCAGCCTATGCTGCTTATGGTCGGTCAAAATTTCACGGGACTTTACACAACCTCTTCTAACGGAAAATACACGATGCAAATCCGCCCCTTTTACCTTTGCGAGGGGGAAAAGGAGTTGGGAATTCTTGCTAAACCTTCTACGACCATTCATTCGGACTACCGACGTCGCGACCTTAATATCGTTCCTGTCATAAAAAATAATGAGTTTGCTTATGAGATTTTTGGGGGTGTCTTTACTCTTGATACCGGAGTCTGGACGGTACCTATTACGGTTTTCCCTGACGGATCGAGTACTGAACCTGATCCGATAAGTCCCGATACTTTTAAACAAGGAATGAATCACTATAATTGTCCGAACTTCGGCCTCTATTCCGGTCAATCTAAAGAGATGTTTGCCGTATTACCCGGCGGCATCAGCTTCGGATATTTTTCCGGAGGAGTCTTTACGACAGATTTCGAAATACCTTTTACTAACCAGATCACCACCATAAAAATCGACCAAGAGAATAAATACACCCAACATCTGATGAATAACGAATATCCCGTTATTGCTTCGACCGGTTCTAATCCGGGAAACCAATTGTTATTCGGTGCAGAAGCGGTTTTTATTCCGAAAGACGGCATTCCTTTGTATGGCAACAGCGTGATTCAACTGGATGCGTTGCCAAAAACGCCGACTGTCATCGGTTATATTGTCGGGGGTATTATGAGTACTCTTCAGAATACCAATTTTATCACAGACAGCACCGCTTCTCCTTATGTGTTTACTGTGACCCTTATTCCTAAAGAGCCGGTGTTGCCATAATCAAAATTTGTAATTGCAGAGTATGTTTCTTTAAAAAATTTAAACCTTATGAGGAAAAATATGGTCTCCCCCATAACAGCTCAATCTGTTTATGAGCAATTTAAAAAAAAAGAGCCAAATCATCCTTGGAATCCTATAATTGAGTTAGATGAAATATTTCAGAATCAAGCTTTTACAGCCAATCCATATCTATTTATCTTAGAACATTTAGTCGATTATGATCAGCTATCAAGCAGACGTTCAGAGGGAATTCCTTATTATCCTTTGCTGATAGGTCTTCCTAAATTTAATAAAAACGCATCGCCGGATTTGCTTATTCAAATTGCTCAAAAAAACTTTAAAGACAATCCTCAGTTTGATAAAATTATGGAAATTTTTCGTTCCTCATTAGATTGCAATGAATTTATCATGCGTTTTGAATTCGGTAAAAGACATGCAGAATTTATAGAAATAGCATTTGCCTTAGACATATTATTTGGAAAATCAAAACGGCTTGAACCATATTCAGTCACTCAAGAAGACTTAAATTATTATGAGATATTTGAGTAGTCTACTCTGATTGGAAAATTCGTTATAAAAAAATTATGCTACTTTTTTTGAAACAATCGAATATAGGAATACGGGGGAAATATCTGCACCGTTATCCCAAACAATAGTTCCTATATCACTATTTAGGTATACAGTTGAAAAATAATCAACTTCTTTTAATTTAGAGAAAATTCCTTTAAAAGGGATGATTTCTGAAATATCGACAGTTCCGCTGACCCCATTTTCAAATCGAAGGAAAAGAGTGTGGTTTGTGATAAATTTAACTTCAACAATATCATAAATCATTTTTTCACTCCAATGGTGGTATTTTTTTAAGTTCGGCAAACTCTTCTGCTAAATCCCAATCTTCCATTAATTGTTTTTGGTAAATACTAGCCCATTCTATAACTAAGCCTAAAACCTTGGGGGGTAATTTACCTTCTATAACAGATAAGTCTTTGATAGAAATAATCGCTTTGTAGTCATTATATCGTGCATGAAAATGAGGCGGATTGTGATCTTTATAATACATCGCGATAATGATTCCAAGGAATCTGGAAATTTCAGGCACGGTTTAACTCTCGTTATAGTTATTAATCTTTTAATATAAAAATAATCTTTTTTTTTAAAAAAATCAATTAATTTTATTGATTTCCCATTAATTGTGGGAATTCCGGCAAAATTTAATTGTGTCATATTAGATTGTTTCCCCTTGGCGAGGTGAACGGATAACAATATTTTTAAACTTGCATTAAAAAAATTTATATGTTATTTGTAAATTTTTATTTGTGATCTTGCGTTCCTTTTAGTCACTATCAAGGGGAGATGTTGTGAAAAAAAATCTTATCCATACATTTAGAGTGTCGTTTATCGGAGTTCTGTTATTGTCGGCATTTCATCAGGAAGTGACAGCAAAAGATTCATCTTTTCCGGATAGAAAAATACCTGCAAAAAATCTTCCGGTGCCCGGTGATGTGAGTCCGCAACTTCAAAAAAATATCGCGATGCCTTTAGATCCGCTCATGTATGTGGAGCCTAAAACAATGCAGCAGTGGAGTGAACTTGTAGCCAAAGGCGAAGGTGTTGTCACAAAAGAATTAATGGCATCTGCCGACAAACTTTTCAACGTGGATGTGAAACCGATAGTCATTGCCGGTGTAAAAACACATATTGTGCAACCGAAGACAATCCCTGAAAAAAACCAAAATCGAATTTTAGTCTATGTTCATGGCGGCGGTTATATCCTTAACGGCGGTGAGGGAAGTGTGCCTGAAGCGATGGCAATGGCCTATTACGCCCAAATGAAGGTCATTTCTATTGACTATCGGATGCTGCCGGATCACCCCTTTCCGGCAGGATTAGATGATGTCATTGCAGTATATAAAGATATTCTGACGAAATATAAGCCTGAAAACATCGGAATGTTCGGCACCTCTGCAGGCAGCGGTTTAACAGCAGCGGCAATGTTCAAGCTTAGAGATTTAAATCTTCCTCAGCCCGCTGTCATAGGATTGGGAACACCGTTTATTGACATTACTGACACCGGAGATTCTTATCATACAAATCAGGACATCGATAATTTTCTTGTCACATACAACGGGCTTTTAAAGGGCATAGCGCAATTGTATGCCGGTTCATACGACATGAAAAATCCTTTAATCTCTCCTATTTACGGAGATTTTACGAAAGGATTTCCTCCTACTATTCTTACATCCGGTACCAGAGACCTCTTTTTAAGTAATACTGTCCGGACGCATCAAAAGCTTCGAAAAGCCGGAGTGGATGCTTATTTACAGGTTTTTGAAGGTTGCTCTCACGCCTTTTATTTACAGGTTCTCGATTCACCTGAATCTAAGCAAGCGTACCAAGAAATGGTGATCTTTTTTGAAAAATATTTAGGAAAATCTTGATAAAACCAAAGACTTTATTTTTTGTTCTTATTGCGTCTTTCTTTTATGGGCAAGACGGTTTTGGTCGGACGGAAACGTTATCGGAAAGAGCATCGAATCCCATTACAAATTTATCACAATTTCAATTGGAAAATGATTTCTCTCCAAAAAATTTTGGTTCCCATGATTCTGCGAATATGATTTCAATCAAACCCCTGATTGCTTTGAATAAAACAAAATTCTTCCCTATTGAACAGTTGATGAGAATTAAATTTCAGATCCCGACCCTTCCTCTATCGGCTAAAACAAAAGAGGGGACATCTTTAGGGGATACCCAATTTTTTGATTTATTCGTTAAGGAAGAACCCTCTTGGGGAAGGTGGGGAATCGGCCCTGCGGCAATTTTTCCTACGGCCACAACATTGGATGCCGGGCAGGGAAAATGGCAGCTTGGACCTGCTTTAGGGGTGAGTATTCTTAAATTTCCCGATTGGCAAATGGGATTTTTGGCTCAAAATCCTATTTCATTTGCAGGAAACTCTCATAAAGCGAAACAAAATTATCTCTTATTCCAACCGTTTATTATTTATCATTTTTTGAAAAATTCCTATGTGATTTCTAACGGCGAATGGACGATCGATTGGCTTTCTCAAACCAAGCAAATTCCTGTAAATATAGGAATCGGCCACACCGGTTCTTTTATCAATAATCTAAAAGTAGATTCCCTTCTTCAATTTGAATATATGGCGTATCAAAATGCTACCAAAAGCGCGGGGTATGTCAATCAATATACAATCCAACTTTCATTCAGTATTCTTTTCGGCGAATGAAAAGTGTGGGTTCTCCGGTCAGCCTTTCCCGGGAAACATATTTAATTTTCCGGATCGATCGAAAATAGATTGAGGACGAGATGTCTCTTGTATAATTTCGTTGGGAGTACGAGCAAATGATTGTCAGTTTTGACAAAATAAAGCTCTTTAAGTCTTTTTCTAAACGTGTTAATGAACTGCCTTAAAACATCACATTCAGTCATAAATATTTGATATTGCCAAACGGTTGACTGAACATTAGTGATCCGATCAATCGACTGAATCAGCTCCATCTTCTCCCATAATTGAGGAAGTTTTTCTTTTGAAAACCGATAAGAAATATCAGCAAGAGACTCATCCATCATTTTATGAAAAGGGAACTCGAGAAATTGTTTTAGACGCACTTTCAAATCGCTGACGAAACTTAAAAACAACTGATAAGATTCTTTGTATATGACTTCATGTCGACTGCCCTTAAACTCTTTCTCAGATTGAATCATTTCAATTCCATCCACACAGTCATCTACCTGATCAAGATCACATAAAAGATTACTTACAATTTTGTCAAATTCGTCATATACTTCAAAGTGTCTAAAAAAATTTCCTTGTTGAAATGCTTTAAAAATTTCCGTTACAGCTTTCCAATCCTGTTCAAAGTTAAGAGTATTACGAAGGATCGGCGAAATAAACATCGGCAATAGAGGCTCTATTTTGCTCAAACAATTTCGGAATATTACTCCTTTAGTCGTCTCTGAGCTGTTTTGGATCTCAGGAATTACCGAATGAATGGCAACAATCACTTGTAATATTTTAATCCAGGGAGGAGCTATCTTTGGCAACTTTCCAATGATTATTTGTAGTTCTTTTGTTTTTTTTAATGCGTAATTTTTCTTATTTCTTACATGTGTTACGGCGAGAACTTCCGATGCTGCTAAATGATCAAGTACGGTCATCAGACTTCTTTTAGAATACCCTATCTCAGTAAGATCTGCGGCAGAGAAATGCATTCCGTTTCTCGTCAAAAATTGTGTGAGTATATCAGCTTTTGCCCCCGGACCAAATAGATTGCGCAATCGAAGCATTAACAGAGAGGGACACTCAAGTGCCGGCAATGAAGATTTTCCGCTTACTTTAACTGTAGCGCGCGCGACTTTTTCCGGGTTCGGCCATTTTGCTGATGAGATCAAATTTAATGCCGCTGCAAATTGTGAAAAAGAATGTTCCACATCAGCGCCCAATTCTTTTAGAAAAGTACGCAATCGACTTACTGAAATATATTCATGATAACGAGAAGCCCAATCCAAAGCCTCATCACGCAAACGGGGATCAAATTTGGAGATGATTGCAGTCAAAATAATGAGCTCTTCCGGTTGGATTAAGCAATTTTCGTAAAATCTATCGATTCCGACTACGCCCAACTCTCTCCACGCACTCCAGGCAATACCGGCAATATAATGGTCTAATTCCTGTCTCAATGTGTCCATTTTATCCTCCGAATTCTTGCAATGCTTCTGCTAAATGCTTCGCAAACTGTTCAGAAACGTCATGAGTTTTACACCAAATTGCTGCTTTTTTAAGTTCCGTTTGATTAGGTTGCAAACGTTTTAAATCTTCGAAATGTTTTGACTCAGGACCCTGATCCACTGATGCATATAGTTTAAAGCAAATCTGATCAAACCTACTCGCACAATAGAGTGTTAACCCGTCAAACCTGAGTGGATCTAAACGATTCTGAAATCCTTCCGGCAGGCCCATTTTCCATAAATCTGCCGGTGCCGAATTGATCCAATTCTTAGGAAGTTGGAGAGCTGATCCAACTTCCTTAATCGCTGCAAGTAAGGGAGCCGGTAATGGATGAGCAGAAATAAGCTCATTTTCCTCCACCAGAGCAACTATGTCTAAATCTCGAGTAGGCCGAATAATGCATCCCAATAACAAAAGAGCTCCTCCGCCAATTGCTGCCATCTCATATTTCAATCCCTTATCTGACAAGTAAGAACCCAAGACCTCGAGCGCTCCGTTTAATTCCCTTAAATCCATAAAACCTCTTGTTTAGTGAAGTTTAACTTCACGTTACACTAACATAAAGATACCAAAATGAGAAAATAAATTGCAATTTTTTATGAATATGAAGGATTTTAGCCTCATATCTTCGAATTTTCATCGATACACCCACATCCTTTACAAATTAACACACCCACATCCTTTACATTTTAAGTTACTTATAATCTGTTTTAACAAACTTGACCTTTCGGGCAAATTCGATACATTCAACCGGAATTCCCGGTAATACCGGGAATTCCGGTTATTTTTTAAGTTATTTTCACCGGAATTCCCAATTAAAATAGGAATTCCGGTAGAATAAAGAAAAGTCTATTTAAATAGAGTCGGCATGAAAAATATATTAAAATCGGTGGAAACACCTTATATTGACACACAAACGCTTCTTATGCTTTTAGCTGATTATAAAAAGCCGCGGGAAGCTATTTTACGAATGGTAAAAAATGAAGAATTAATCCGGCTGAAAAATGGCTTCTATTTAATCAGTGAAAAAATTACACATGAATCTGCGAAGATCATTCCGTTTGAGCAGGTAGCGAACTTACTTTATGGCCCATCCTATGTAAGCATGGAATGGGCATTATCCTTTTATGGAATGATTCCTGAACGAGTACATACCGTCACAAGCATGACACTAGGGAGAACCAAAGAGTATCACACTTCTGTAGGAGATTTTTCCTATTTTACACTATCTTCAGAAAGTTATTCAAAAGGGATTACACATAAAAAATCTTCCGACTTTGTAGGAGGATTTCTAATAGCAAGTCCCGAAAAGGCTTTAGCTGATACAATTTTTAAAACATGTAAAAACCTGAGTAAAGACCAACTCAAAAATGAATTATTAGATTCAAAACGAATCGATAGAGAATACTTTCACAAACTAGACAAAGACTTATTAGAAGATATCGCAAAATCTTACCGCGCAAAACATGTCTCATATCTCGCGGATTTAGTAGGAGTACTATGAATTTCGATTCGGCCATTAAACAGATGCTAAACAACTATCCGGATGCCATGCCTCAAATAGATAAATTGAGGGAAATTCTACAGCAAACAGCCCTCCTGGGACTGGCTCGTCACCAATTTTTTCAACACGCAGTTTTTTACGGAGGAACAGCATTACGGATTTTATATGGACTTGATCGGTATAGCGAAGATCTTGATTTTTCCCTTCTGAAACCTGATCCGAATTTTGATTTTACTCCTTTTCTTCATGGAATGCACCAAGAGTTAAAAGCGATGGGATTTGAGCTGGATATAGATCTACGTAAAAAAAATGCAGACACAGGAATTTGGTCTGCATTTTTAAAAGGGAATACCCTTTCTATGCTATTGTCTATCCATGAAAAAACCAAAATAAAAGGTATTCATCCTGAACAAAAAATTCAGATCAAACTTGAGATCGATACAGACCCTCCTCTTTTGCACTTACCTCCTGAAAGTAAGTTAGTCAAAAACCCGGTCCCCTTTTATATTTCTACATATGCAACCGTCGATCTTTTCGCGGGTAAAATGCATGCGGCTCTTTGCCGAAATTGGAAAGGAAGAATCAAGGGACGAGATTGGTATGACGTTATTTGGTATATAAAAAGCGGTATCCCGGTAAATTTAGTCCATCTGCGGGAACGGATGAAGCAAACTAAGCACTTACATCCGGAGGAAAAATTCGGAGAAAGCGAATTATTGGAAAGACTGCACACAAAAATAGACGAGATCGATTGGGAATTAGCCAAGTCTGATATTGCCATGTTTATCCCGGATAAACAAAGATTAGGCATTTGGTCAACTTCATTTTTTCACGATCTTACAGATCATTTACGAGTTATAGATGCTGAAAAACACTAAAAATTATCAAGAATGGCTTCTTGAAAAGCTTAGAGATCATGATGAGGCGGTTTCTTATCTCAACACTGTCTTAGAAGAAAGCCTCAAAGGTGATGAAGAGTCACAACATCTTTTCTTGATCGCTCTTCGAAATGTTGCTGAAGCACAAGGTGGTGTGGGCGTATTAGCTAAAAAAGCTCATGTTGGCCGTGAAAGCCTTTACAAAACCTTTTCAGGTACAGGCAATCCAAAATGGCATACGATTGTTTCGCTATGTATGGCTATGGGGCTTAATTTGAGACTTTCTTAGAATTAACACGGGAAGACGAATGGATTATGAGTTTTTAAAAAATGCATGGGTCATAACTCCAAAATAAGGTTAATATATGAACTTAATTTCTGATCTATTTAAAGCTCATAAATATAGGGAAATTTCTCAAAAATTTTTATGTAGTGAAGTGACAGAAAATCTTTCATTTGAAGCCGGAATGCGACTAAGCAATCAACTTCTTTTAAATGATGCACCGGATGACAATTTAAGAGAATATGCAATTGCTCTCTTAGAAAGTAATCGAAAAGCATTTCCAAAAAAATGGGAAAATGACTGGAGAAATGAAATTTTTTTAGGTGATGCATATTATTTAATGTTGAAATTTGATAAGCAATTCGAATGCTACGATAGAGCGGCAAAAAAAAATTAGTCCTTATCCTCCGGCACTTTTAATTTCATTGGCTTCGTGTTATGCTGATTCTTCAAAAACTTTAGATAAAGCTGAAAAGTGTGCACTTGAAGCATTAGAAAAAGAAAAGTCGATAGAAGGTGCAACATTAATTAGAGGAATTTACAAAACAAAAGAAAATATTGATCAATTTATTTATTGGGATGAAATTCTTCAGGAACTTGAAAAAACACATGCTTATATGAAAGATAAATGGCCCGAATATTTAAAAAATATATAGCAAATTGCGTCATTATTCCCTCTTTTATG
>Ga0206889_1088_pt1 | contig 12337 bp, 11 predicted proteins | sample Alteio_BWOrgHeat_57_FD_153245 | JGI IMG/M metagenome (GOLD analysis project Ga0206889, IMG submission 153245) | Enriched cells from forest soil in Barre Woods Harvard Forest LTER site, Petersham, Massachusetts, United States - Alteio_BWOrgHeat_Nextera5 ... | reverse complement strand
GGAAAGAGTGTCGCCTTTTCCTTTCGTTTTAAATTGTTGATACCCTAAGCCCGCAATCATCGCGGCATTGTCTAGACTCAGACCTTTTGCCGGCCATAAAAGATTGATCCCTTCGGCTTTTGCAAGGAAAAGTTCCCGCAGAGCTTTGTTGACTGTAACGCCTCCGCCAAACACAATGGTGGTGCAGCCTTTTGATTTTGCAGCTGCAAGAGTTTTTTCGACTAAATCCTGAAGAGCGACTCTTTGAAACGTAGCGGCCATGTTTCTAATTTCCTCGGGACTCAAGTCGGAGGACTCTCTCATGGCAGTATTTTGTCCCTTTAGGCTGTACAAAACCGCTGTTTTTAGTCCGCTAAAAGAAAAATGCAAAGGTTTGTCTTTGACTTTCCCTGCCTTCAAAGGGTAGCTATCCGGATTTCCCTCTTTTGCAAGTTCTTCAATCAGAGGACCACCCGGGTAGGGGAGTCCCATCATTTTAGCAACTTTGTCAAAAGCCTCACCTACAGAATCATCGATCGTTTCGCCGATCAGCTCATAATTTCCTATCGTATGCATCAGCACAAGCGATGTGTGTCCTCCTGAAAAAACGGCACCCAGACAAGGGAAGGTCGGCGGTTCTTTTTGCGACATCAGAGCGGCATACAGGTGAGCTTCTATATGATTCACTCCGATGAGAGGTTTTTGCAATGCGATCGAAAGGCCTTTTGCGGTATTCAATCCGACAAGCAATGCGCCGATCAGACCGGGAGCATACGCGACGGCAATTAGATCTACCTCCTCAAGAGTGACGCCTGCTTTTTGAAGAGCTTCGTTGATAACAGGAATGATGACCTCCACATGGCGCCTGCAGGCCAGTTCGGGGACAACTCCGCCGTAAACTTCGTGCAGTGACGCTTGTGAGGCGATCACATCCGAAAGGATCTCTTTTCCGTCCCTGACGATAGCGCAGGCTGTTTCATCACATGTGCTTTCTATTCCTAATACGATCATTTGCTGTTATTTTTCCTGAATTTTATCAAAATCCAAAAGGACTGCGAATCGATCAAAGACTCTGTTTAGCAGTGCCAGTCGATTATTTCTCACCTCTTTGTCATCTGCCAGGACTTTGACCTCTTCAAATAATTTTGCCAATGCAGGTTGTACTCCGGCGATCAGTTCATATGCCTGATCATAATTATTTGTTGAAATAGCATTTTCAAATGGTTTTTGAGTATCTTTGAGCAATGTATTTAAGGAGAGTTCCGCCTGTTCATTTAAGAGTGATTCGGAGAATTGCGTCGGAATATTTCCTGAAATTTGCCCTTTTGCTCTTTTGTATACTTCGTATAGAAGAGCAAATTTATTTCCGGAATGTCTGAAATTATGAAGCGAAAGTACTTTACAATAAGAATTGTAGATGTCATCTGCTCCACCGGAAACCGCAGCCTCCACCTCGTCTTTATTCACGCCGTAATCGGTAAATACCGTTTTGATTCGGTTTAAAATGAACTCTTCAATCTCTTTAAGAGCCGCAGGATTTATCTTACGAATCTCTTCGGGAAAATGTTCGTAACAGCTTTTAAGGACACTTTTAAAAGAAAGGTGTAGTTTATTTTGGATGAGAATTCTGATGATCCCCAAAGTTTGCCTGCGCAATGCATAAGGATCACTCGATGAGGAAGGTTTGAGTCCCACGGCAAAACATCCGATGAGATTATCAAATTTATCGGCAAGACTTAAAATGATTCCGGTTTCGGTTTGCGGAAGAGGTTCTTTTTCTCCTCGCGGCATCCAATGTTCCCGGATGGCTGTCGCCACCTCTTCGGATTCTCCCTGAGCTCGTGCATAGTAACAACCCATTGTTCCCTGGAGCTCCGGAAATTCAAACACCATTTTTGAAGCGAGATCACTTTTGCAAATAAGAGCTGCTTTTGCCGTTTTTTCGGGGCTGCTTATTTGAAGCGTTTTTTGAAGAACCTCTGCATGTTTCCGAATACGCAATACTTTTTCGTACACACTTCCCAGTTCTTTTTGGAAAGTCACTTTCTTCAATTTTTCATTGAAAGTTTCTAATGAAACTTTCGAATCAATAAGATAAAGAGCCGTTCCGTCTGCAAGTCTCGGAGAAAGGGCACGTTGATTTCCCTCTTTGATTTGTTCTGACGGAGTATTGTCTGCCGTGATCACAAAAAGATTTTTTAATTTTCCGTCATTCGTTTCGATCGGAAAATATCTTTGGTGCTCAATCATTTCGGAAATCAAGACCTCTTTAGGTGCCTTCAAATAATCCGAATCAAAAGAACTGACAACACAAAGGGGCCATTCGCTCAGATGAATCACCTCATCTAAAAGAGATTCCCTTCCGACGATTTTTCCGTTCTCCGATTTTTCTATTTCATCCAATTGTCGTAAAATCGATTCTTTTCTCTCCGTGCTGTCGACCCTGACTTTTCGATCGAGAAGGGATTGTTTGTATTCCTTAGCAGTCGATAGAGAGAAGGAATCGGGACAATGCTGACGGTGACCCGAAGAGGCGCGTCCTGCATGAATGTTGCCTATTGTAAACGGCACTACATGTTTCCCGAAAAGAGAGACAATACTTCTTAACGGTCGGGCATAGCTGATTTCTAAATCCGACCATCGCATTTTTTTAGGGAAATCGATTCCAAGAATAAGTGCGGGAAGCTTTTCTTTCAAAATTTCGGCGACGGGACTGCCCGGTGTCTTCACATTGGCATAGAGATAAGAGGTTCCGTTATGCTCTTTGCTGTAAAGATCAGGATCTTTTTTATCCTGCAGCTCTTGTAGAGAAATAGGCTCTTTTCCGATCGAACGGAAGAATCCCGTGGCCGCCGGATTGACCTCTCCGCTACCGTTGTATGCAATCGAAAGTGCCGGACCTTTGCGTTCTTCGATTTTAGCAGGTTTCATGTAGGCAAGATCTTTTATATAGGCGGTGAGTCGGCGAGGAGTGCCGTATATAATGAGCTCTCCGTGAGGAATCTCCTCTTTTTTTAATAAATCTCTGACAAGTTTTTCTAAACTTCTACTCGCAGAAGCTACAAAACCTGCAGGGAGCTCTTCTGAAAGAATTTCAAGAAGATAATCTTCACTGCCGGCATTGTTCGGATTTGTCAATTCGGGATGAAGTGTACTCTCTACATCCGGACGGGTTTCCGGTTTATTCGATTTGTCGGAAAATTTATGAAGGAGGGGATATTGTTGCTCTTCTCTGCTTGCACTATATCCTTGTGCGACAAGACAGGCCAGATTGCGAATTCTTGTAATGTATCCGGTCCTTTCCGTAACGGAAATGACGCCTCGGGCATCTAACATATTGAAAGCATGAGAGGCTTTCATCACAAAATCATAAGCAGGTAAAGGTAACTTCCTTTCTATCAGTCGCTTTGCCTCTTTTTCAAAATCGTCAAAATGACGGAACCACATCGCAACATCAGCCTCTTCAAAGTTATAATGACTGAACTCTCTTTCATTATTCTGATAGATATCGCCGTAAGTAAGGTTATCGCTCCATTGAAGGTCGTAGATGCTGCCGACTTTTTGCAGATACATGGCTAAACGCTCTATCCCATACGTAAGTTCTCCCGTGACAGGCTTTAACATCTCGCCGCCTACACACTGAAAATAGGTGTACTGAGTCACTTCCATCCCGTCCATCCACACTTCCCATCCCAAACCCCAGGCTCCCAGTGTCGGGGATTCCCAATCATCATGCACAAAGCGAATGTCGTGGTCTTTAAGTGTAAATCCCAGAAATTCAAGGGATTGCAGATACAATTCCTGCATATTCAAAGGAGAGGGTTTTAAAATGACCTGATACTGAAAAAAATGCTGGAGTCGATTGGGATTGGTTCCGTAACGTCCGTCGCTCGGTCTTCTGCTGGGTTCAATATATGCAGTTTTATAGGGTTCCGGTCCGAGGGCTCTCAGAAAGGTCGCAGGATTAAAAGTTCCGGCCCCCGTCTCTAAGTCGTATCCCTGTTGTATGGCGCATCCGTGATTTTCCCAGAAGAGAGAAAGTTTTGCGATAATTTCTTGAAATGTCATCATAAAATTCATCCGTAGCTTTACAAATATAATAGAGTCTTAAAGATAGTACCTTTTATTCCTATATATTGACAATACCCCGTCGCCGGGTCGAATTTAAGAGGGTAATACTTGCGTTATCAGACCTTTTATTTTTAGGTAATGCTAAATATTATTTTGTTACATTTCATTGTTTGACAACTCTTAAAAAAAGATTTATATATAAACCAATGGAGGGAATTATGAAAAATAAAAGATTTTTATATACGTCAATGAGTGTGTTCGCTTTACTAATTCTTGGTGTGATTTCTTTGGAATTAGAAGCCAGATTTTTGAGTCCCGATCAATTCAACAGAGAAAGTCAACCGGATACAGAACGCAGAGAAGATCCTGAACTGCGCCAACTTCGCGAACAAAAAGCTGTATATCGAAGCGCATCTCAGGACGAAAGAGCCTACTATAGAGAGATCGAAGAGCCGTCTCCGAACGCAGGAAATAATTACCTCCTGAAAAGTCACGGTCTTCAAGAAAATCCTTTACAGGAATATCCGGATCGGTAAAGAAAATTTTATAAAAAGTAAGAAATTTCATCGATGCATAAAAGATGTTGTTTTTAATCAGGAAAACAACTATCGTAATCCCCAATGAACCCAATATTAATTTCCAAATATCATTGGAGAAATCGATGAAAAAAAATACTCATCCTAATTACAGAAAAGTTCTGTTTGTTGACTCCTCAACCGGCTTTTCTTTTGTTTGCGGATCGACACTGAAAACTGACAAAACAATGGTTTTTGAAGGTGTTGAATATCCCGTTTGCCATATTTCGATATCTTCTGCTTCACATCCTTTTTTTACAGGAAGTAAACAGTTGGTCGATGCTGAAGGTCGTGTTGATAAATTCAATAAGCGTTATGCAGCAAAAACTATTGAAGCGAAACAACCGGAAGATTCTTCTCAGGATTCATCTTCAAAAAAACCTGCGAAACGTAAATAGTTCTTCTCAATCCGAACAGGACCTGATCGAAAATGGAAAGGAAAGTCCCCGAATTGCTCAAGCGATTGGCCGTATTAGAAGAGATGCTCGGTCAGCCGGATGTCCTTTCCGATCAAAAACAATACCGTGCTCTTACCCAAGAGCACTCTTATCTCTCCGAAATTCAAAATGCTTGGCAAAAATTGCAAAAAGCAAAAAAAGAATATGAAGAGGCCAAACAACTTCTGAAAGATGAGTCCGATTTTGACTTTTGTGAAGTTTTGCGCGAAGAGGTCGCTCTAAATCAAACCCTTATCGACGAAACCGAGCTCGAAATAAAAAATCTACTCGTCCCGCCCGATCCTAATGACCACAAAAATACCATTTTAGAACTTCGCGCAGGTACAGGCGGAGATGAGGCAGCTCTTTTCGTCGGCGACTGCGTACGGATGTATAAAATGTTTGCCGATAAAATGGGATGGAAATGGGAGCAGCTTTCCTGCACTGATGCGGAAGTGGGCGGATATAAAGAATATATTATGGTTCTTACCGGACCGAATATCTATCGTTACCTCAAACATGAAGGGGGAACCCATCGTGTGCAACGCGTTCCTGCAACCGAATCGCAAGGTAGAGTTCATACCTCTGCCATCACCATCGCCGTTCTTTTAGAGCCGGACGAAGATTCTGTTGTCGTCATTAACGAAAAAGAACTCCGGGTCGATACCTACCGCTCATCAGGTGCCGGCGGTCAGCATGTCAACACAACAGACAGCGCCGTACGTCTTACTCACATTCCCACAGGAATTGTAGCGGAATGCCAGGATGAACGGAGTCAGCATAAAAACCGTGAAAAAGCAATGCGTGTGTTAAAAGCCAAAATTGCCGACGCGGAAAGACAAAAAAAAATGAAGGAAATTGCTTCGGATCGCGCTATTCAGGTAGGCTCGGGCGATCGTTCGGAAAGAATTCGAACCTATAATTTCCCGCAAAATCGGGTAACCGATCACAGAATTAATTTGACGCGCTATAATTTAGATCTTTTTATGTCCGGAGATGTAAAAGATTTTTCCGATGCTCTCATCGCTTGGAATTATGAAGAATTGCTCCGGTAATATTAATGAAGACAATTCTTGAAATCATACGTCTCTCCACAGATTACCTTACAAATTGCTCTATAGGCAACGCAAGGCGTGAAGCCGAGCAATTGATTGCCGATGTGCTGGGAATGCAGAGGATGCATCTCTATATGCACCATGACCGACCTTTAGAAGAAAAGGAAATGGCTCTTTGTCGTGAAGTCCTGAAAAGAAGAGGGGCGGGAGAGCCGTCGCAATATATTCGGGGAAAGGTAGATTTTTTTGACTGCTCCTTCACCGTAACTACGGATGTTTTGATTCCAAGACAGGAAACGGAAATTCTTGTAGATAAAATTTCCCGGTACCTTTCTGCAATCCCGAATTTACATCAAAAAAAACTCTGGGACATATGTACAGGATCGGGATGTATAGGAATCGCCTTAAAAAAACGCTTTCCGGAATTACAGGTGACTCTATCCGATATTTCCGAAAAAGCTCTGGCAGTCGCAAAAAAAAATGCAGAGGCGGCGGCTGTGGAAGTAGAAGTTCTTCAGGGTGATCTTTTTCACCCTTTTCAAGGGAGAAAAACCGATTTCCTGGTATGCAATCCTCCCTACATTGCAGAAAAAGAATACGAATCACTGGAGCGCGAGGTCAAAAATTTTGAACCGAAGCTCGCTTTGATTGCAGGTGAAACAGGCGAGGAGATTTATCGTCGTATGGCTCAGGATCTTCGAAAGTTTATTCAGTCGCCGGGAAAAGCATGGTTTGAGATCGGAACAAATCAGGGGAATGCGTTAATTGATTTATTTAAATCGTCCGGATTTGATAGTATTTTACTGGAAAAGGATTGGTCGGGACAAGATCGCTTTTTTTCTCTTGAATTCGATTGAATGTTCAAGTATTATTTCTACTTTGGAATGAATGATTAGCGTTATTATAGAATATGTTAGGATACTTAAGCGAAAAAATGCAAAACCTCACCGCTAAGCTCTCCGGAAAACGGGTGCTTACAGAGGAAAACATTGACGAAGCGGTTCGTGATGTACGTATGGCTTTGCTCGAAGCCGATGTAAATTACGGCGTCGCAAAAAAGCTTGTAAAAAGCCTAAAAGAAAAAGCCTTAGGTGATGCAGTCATCAAATCTGTAACACCGGGTCAACAATTCATTAAAGTTGTTCATGACGAGTTGAAATCTCTCATGGGAACGGGTGAATCGGTACTCAATTTACAAAATAAGCCCTCCGTAATCATGATGTGCGGATTACAAGGCTCCGGAAAGACTACTCACTGTGCTAAATTAGCTCAATACCTCATCAAAACCGGAAAAGTGAAAACTCCTCTTCTGGCCGCATGCGATCTACAACGACCCGCAGCCGTAGAGCAACTCAAAATCCTGGGAAAACAAATCAATGTCCCGGTATTTTCAATCGACGGAGAAAGCAATCCGCTGATCGTGGCGAAAGCCGCACTGAAAAAAGCTAAAGAAGAAAATCATGATCTTCTGATTGTAGATACCGCCGGCCGTCTCCACATAGACGGCGAAATGATGGAGCAACTGGAAGCTCTTCGAGATCTTGTCAATCCCGATGAAGTTCTTTTTGTCGTCAACTCTACGACAGGACAGGATGCGGTAAATATCGCCGCAGAATTCAACAGAAGAATTGAACTCACCGGAACAATTCTGACAATGCTCGATGGGAATACCCGGGGCGGAGCCGCGATCTCTATACGGGAAGTAACCGGAAAACCTCTTCTCTTTGAAGGGATCGGTGAAAAAATCGGCGATATCCAAGTGTTCAATCCGGAATCGATGGCCGATCGTATTTTGGGAATGGGTGATACAATCAACCTCGTAAAGAAAGCGCAAGAGCATATAACCGAAGATGATGCTAAAGATTTAGAAAAAAAACTCCGGACCGCTACTTTTACCTACGATGATTACCTAAGCCAAATCAGTATGGTAAGAAAAATGGGATCTTTTAAAAGTTTACTCGGTATGATTCCGGGTATCCCCAATTTAAATAATCTCAATATTGATGATAAAGAGTTTTTGAAAATAGAATCGATTATCCGGTCCATGACGCCGAACGAACGAAAATGTAAAGTCGAACTTTCCGTGCCGCGACGAAGAAGAGTGGCGGAAGGAAGCGGAACAAAAATGGACGATGTCAACAAACTCGAAAAGCTTTTAAAGCAAATGAAAAGTTTTTTTAAAAAGATGCCTAATTTAAATCAGTTACAAAAGTTAATGGGAGGATCCCGATGGGGTTAAAAATCAGATTGCGCAAACAGGGACGTCTAAATCGCCCTTTTTTCCGTTTAGTCCTTATGAATACCGGAACAAAACGTGACGGTAAATATCTGGAAATGCTTGGATGGTACAATCCGATCCAAAGCGAAGAAGCGGAACAGGAAAATTTTTCTATAAAGCCTGACAGAATAGACTATTGGTTAGGTCTTGGTGCCGAAATTTCCGATAACGCACGATCCCTCGTAAAAAGAGCTGCACCTGAAGTTCTACGAAAATATGTAGAAAAAACAGTGAACAGAAAGATCACACTTGCTGCAAAAAGAAGAGTTCGCAGAAAGGCTGTAGCGTAATCAGTGCCGGACTCTGAGAAATATCGTTTTGATATTCTATCTCTTTTTCCGGACTATTTCCGCGGCCCTTTTGATCAAAGTATTGTCAAACGGGCCGTTCTGCAAGGAATTATCGATATAGGCCTTACGGATATTCGGGATTTTGCAGAAAATAAACACAGACGCGTAGATGATCGATCCTTCGGGGGCGGTCCGGGTATGGTTCTTATGCCGGAACCTGTTTCCAAAGCAATACGAAGCGTACGAACAGCCGGTTCGAAGGTAATTTATCTCTCACCTCAAGGATCGCTACTGACAGCAAAAAAAGCGCGCGAATTGTCAGAAATAAAGCATCTTATTCTTTTGTGCGGTCACTATGAAGGAATTGATGAACGGGTACTCGAAACAGATGTAGACGAAGAGATCAGCATCGGTGATTACGTGTTAACAAACGGATGCCCCGCAGCGATGATCCTTTTGGAGGCAGTCATCAGATTTATTCCCGATGTATTGGGACACCCCGAGGCTGCGGCCCGGGACTCTTTTGAAGAGGGAATTTTTGATTGCCCTCATTATACGGGATCCCTGATTTTTGAAGGGAAAGAAGTACCGGAAGTGCTTAGGTCCGGAAACCATAAAAATATAAAGCAATGGCGTGATGAAAAAGCTTTAGAAAAAACAAAGCGAATCAGACCGGATCTCGTTGCCAAGTTAGATATATAAAAATTACGCCTGATTGATATAGGCCAATAGGAGAAATTTACCAATGTCCAAAAAACAAATTATTCAAAAGCTGGAGAGCCGACAAATTAAGTCGAATGTGCCTCATTTTGATATCGGAGATACAATCCGTGTTCATACACGTATCATTGAAGGTGATAAAGAACGTACGCAAATGTTTGCAGGAACTGTCATCGCAAGAAAAGGTGAAGGCGCTGCACAAACATTTTCATTGCACAGAGTGGCCTACGGAGAAGGGATGGAAAGAGTATTCCTTTTACATAGCCCCAGAATTTCTCAAATCGAAGTCCTGAAACAAGGCGATGTCTGCCGCAGCAAACTTTATTACCTCCGCGGAACTTCAGGTAAAAAAGCGAAAGTCCGTTCCAAAATCGGAACCCGCCGCAGACAAAATGAAAACGGTACCGCAGCTCCTGTACATACACCGGCGGATGAAGAACCTGTAGGCATCTCAGCTAATCCTGAAATGACACCGGAAAATTCGGCAGAATAGCATTATGTCCGATACCGCTCTCTTAGAACCGAAGGATCAAATTCGATTTCTTGAATTGACCCGCTTTGAAAGAGAGGTAAACGGTAAAGGATTTAAAGCAATTGCCGGAATCGATGAAGCCGGCCGCGGCCCCCTTGCAGGTCCGGTTGTGGCCGCTTCTTGTATTATTCCGGAAGGACTTTTTCTTCCGGGTATCAACGATAGCAAAATACTTTCCCCAAAAGAACGTGCCCGACTTTTTCGCGAAATTATCGGCAACACTTCCATTTCCTATGGAATAGGAATTGTCGAACATTACGATATCGACGAATTCAATATCTATCGTGCCACTATTATGGCAATGAATGAGTCGATAAAAAATAATCCGGGTTCACCGGACTATCTTCTTATTGACGGATTACCCTTGCCGGGTTTTTCTTTGCCGAATACCGCAATTGTCAAAGGAGACAGCAAATCCATTTCGATAGCCGGCGCATCCGTGATCGCAAAAGAAACGAGAGATGCGCTCATGATTCAATATCACGACTCCTGGCCGGAATATGGATTCAACGCTCATAAAGGATATGGAACAGCTTTTCATATCGAAGCGATAAAAAAATACGGCCCATGTCCCATTCACAGAAAAAGTTTCGAACCCGTTAAATCTCTCCTTTTAAAGAACTGACAAACGTCGGCGCATATTAATTTCCTCTTACATCAGACAATCGTTTTTGTGTATTTTTTCTCATTCGGTCTTTTTATTTAGCAGGAAATCATAAATGATGTATGTTGATACCGGAGGATAAAAAATGGAGTTTGAAAATTTCATAGATATAGGAATCGGAATCATTTCAGGGGCCCTTCTGACAGTCCCTTCCTTATGGTTATACCAAAAAATTCGTCTTAAAACTTTCCGGATAGTCTCTCGAAAAATTATTGAAGAAGCAGAAAAAAATGCGCAAAATCTCAACCGGACTGCAGAAAATGACAGGAAAAGAAAAGAACTCGAACAAGAAAGAGAGCTCGAAAACTTTCGGATACGAGAACGAAAAAAGCTTCATGAAATAGAAGAGCGATTGAAACAGCGCGAAGATAAACTGGAAAACAGAATTGCAAGTGTCGAAAAAAAAATCTTAGATACCGAAAAACGTGAAGCCGTAATCCTACAAAAAAAAGAACTGCTCGAAGAAGAGAAAAAAGCTCACGAACAAATGAAATCGGAACTGATTACCCGTTTAGAAAAGCTCTCCGGACTGAGTGCCACCGAAGCGAAAGAGCTTTTACTGGAAAAAACAAAAGCTGAAGTCAGAGCAGAAGCGGCGAATTTTATTAGAAAAACATTAAAAGAAGCAGAAGAGACCGCAGAAATTGAAGCGGTCAAAATCATTGCAACCGGCATCAACAGACTGGCTGTATCCTGTGTTTCCGAAACGACTATCAATACCGTAGCATTGCCGAATGAAGATATGAAAGGTAGAATTATCGGACGTGAAGGCAAGAACATCAGGGCCATAGAAAGGGCTACAGGAGTCAATGTCATCATCGATGAAACACCGAATGCTGTAGTATTGTCAGGTTTTGACCCTTTACGTTTACATATCGCAAAACTTGCCATGACCGATTTAGTGACGGACGGTCGCATTCATCCCACACGTATTGAAGAGGCGGTCGAAAAAGCACAACTGCAAATAAAAAAACAGATCAAATATTACGGCGAAGATGCGGCGATGAGAGCCGGTGTCATCAATCTGCAACCCGAACTTGTGACACTTTTAGGAAAGTTGAAATTTCGGCATAGCTACGGACAAAATGTTTTGGACCACTCTTTAGAGGTTTCTCATATCATGGGACTGATGGCAGGGGAACTTGGCATAGACGTAGAACGGGCTAAAAGAATAGGACTTCTTCATGATATGGGCAAAGCTGTTTCTCACGAAATGGAAGGAACTCATGCATTGATCGGTTATGATTTAGCTTTAAAATATGGTGAGACAAAAGAAATTGCAAACGGAATCGGTTGTCATCATCATGAGATGGAAGCGATCACTATTGAAGGTAGTCTGTGCTGTTCTGCCGATGCGATTTCTGCAGCGCGTTTGGGTGCCCGTATTGAAGCTGTGGGGGAATACACAAAACGATTAAAAAAATTGGAAGAAATAGCTTATAAATTTCCTGTCGTAGAAAAAGCTTTTGCTCTTCAGGCCGGTAGGGAATTACGTATTTTTGTTCTTCCTGACAAAATTGACGATGACGGTGTCATACATTTGGCAAGAGACCTTACTAAAGAAATAGAAAAGCATCTGACTTACGGCACTGTTAAGGTATCGGTCACAAGAGAAAAAAATGTAGTCCAATACGCCGGTTAAAAAGACCTACCGGTATTAAATTAAGCGTAAACATCTATTTATTAGTTGGTTGACTTAACAAAATTTCAATTCGCGCAGCGTTTGGAGTGCGGTG
>Ga0206889_1087_pt1 | contig 12440 bp, 15 predicted proteins | sample Alteio_BWOrgHeat_57_FD_153245 | JGI IMG/M metagenome (GOLD analysis project Ga0206889, IMG submission 153245) | Enriched cells from forest soil in Barre Woods Harvard Forest LTER site, Petersham, Massachusetts, United States - Alteio_BWOrgHeat_Nextera5 ... | reverse complement strand
CAGAGAATGAAGCGAGCATTAAATTACACCAACAATTCGGGTTTATAGAAGTTGCACATTTTAAACAAGTCGGTTGGAAATTTGATCGTTGGCTGGATCTGAAATTTTTGGAGTTGATTGTTGAATAATGATGTATAGTACAAGTCCCGATAATTATCGGGAGCGACGCCAATAAAGTTGAATATAGAACAAAAAGCCGGTAACATAAAAATATAACAATGAAATTTAGTGTAGACGAACATGGTTATTACGGAAAATTCGGCGGGGCTTATATCCCCGAGATGTTGCATCCGAATGTGGAAGAACTGCAGGAGCAATACCTGAAGATAATGAATGATGCTGCTTTTCAAAAAGAGTTCCAGGCATTGTTGACAGATTATGTTGGCAGACCAACACCTTTATATTTAGCGAAAAGATTGAGTGCGAAATATGGCACTACGGTTTATTTAAAGCGCGAAGATCTTTGTCATACCGGTGCGCATAAGATCAATAATACGATCGGACAAATTTTATTAGCGGAACGTTTAGGAAAGAAAAGAATTATTGCAGAAACAGGTGCGGGTCAGCATGGTGTTGCAACAGCAACGGTTTGTGCATTGAAAGGTTTGGAATGCATTGTTTACATGGGTGAAAAAGATATTGAACGGCAGGCACCGAATGTTGCGCGTATGAAAATGTTAGGTGCAACGGTTAGGCCCGCAAAAAGCGGGAGCAAAACATTGAAAGATGCAACGAATGAAGCCATTCGTGATTGGATCAATAACCCGGTAGATACTTATTATATTATTGGTTCGGTAGTTGGACCGCATCCTTATCCTGATATGGTGGCACGTTTTCAAAGTGTGATCAGCAATGAAATGAAAAAGCAGTTAAAAGAAAAAACAGGAACAGATCTTCCGGATTATGTAGTTGCTTGTGTGGGTGGAGGCAGTAATGCAGCAGGTGCTTTCTATCATTTCTTAGATGATCTTTCTGTAAAATTAGTGGCTGTTGAAGCGGCAGGTTGTGGTATCAATAGTGGGATGAGTGCAGCAACAACGCAATTGGGTAAACCTGGTATCTTACATGGAAGCAAGAGTTTGGTTATGCAGACAGAAGATGGCCAGGTGGTAGAGCCACACAGCATTTCAGCCGGTTTGGATTATCCCGGCATCGGCCCGTTGCATGCGCATTTATATACAAGTGGTCGCGGCACATTTTATAGCGCCACAGATGCGGAAGCATTGGAAGCCGCTTTTGAATTAGCAAAATTAGAAGGGATCATTCCTGCATTGGAATCGGCACATGCTTTATATGCATTGAATAAAATGACCTTTAAAAAAGACGATACTGTAATTGTTTGTTTAAGTGGAAGAGGCGATAAGGACCTTGCAACTTATATGACGGCGATGGAAAAAATAAAACCGTGATTATGAAACTGAGCCTCTTTGTTTTATTAATGGTCGTGCTTGCATCCTGTGCCTCAGGACCATTTATCAATTATACCTTGACGGCAGATAAAATAGACACAGATTGTTCTAAAGCAACAGGAGAATGCAGTATTGATGCCAATACCGCCGGTGAGCAATATACGTTTGATTATTGTTTAAAAGACGGCTTTGATCAAAAAAACGCGTCCATGGAAAGGAGAGGAGATACGGTAGTATTAAACCTACCCGAACCATCTGAAGGTGATACGATCGCATTATATAAATTAATACTGGACGTAGATACAGATCCAAAATACAAGCATATTCAATTAGGAGATAAACGCGTAATAGACGTGTCCGCTAACGGAAATTATTAAAAGCATGAGTAGACTACAGCAACTTTTTGAACGCAAGCAACATAAGGTATTGAATGTTTATTGCACGGCAGGGTACCCGAAATTAGAAAGCACTTTAGAAGTGATGAAAACCCTGCAGGAAAACGGAGCAGACCTTATCGAATTAGGAATGCCGTACAGTGATCCGCTGGCAGATGGACCAGTGATACAGGCCAGCAGCCTCGTTGCATTGGAAAACGGAATGACACTGCATCATCTATTTAGCCAGTTAAAAGATTTCAGAAAGCAGATATCCGTTCCAGTTATATTGATGGGCTATATGAACCCGGTGATACAATTTGGATTTGAAGCATTTTGCGCAACAGCAGCCGAAGTAGGTATTGACGGATTGATACTTCCTGATCTGCCGGAATATGAATATGAAACTGAATACAAGGCCATTATTAAAAAATATGGATTGGATTTTATCTTTTTGGTGACGCCTGAAACTTCTGAGGTCAGGGTTAAAAAACTGGACGCATTAAGCTCAGGCTTTTTATATGCCGTTTCTTCTTCCTCAATAACCGGAACGGATAAAAATTTCACTACCGTTAAGACCTACCTCGAAAAATTAAAGGCATTAAAGCTAAAGAACCCCATTTTGGTTGGCTTTGGTATCAAAGACAAACAAACCTTTACAGATGCTTGTCAATACAGCAATGGCGCTATTATTGGCTCTGCCTATATCCATGCGTTGGAGCATACGGCCAATATCGGGCTTACCACTAAAGAATTCCTAAATAGTATCATTGGGTAGAGTATTTTCAATAAACCTGCTAACTTGCAGCACAATAATCGCTTCCATGAAAAAAATCATTCTTGCCTTTTTATTGCTACCACTGGTAACGATCGCTCAAACTACAAAGAAGGTTGTACATAAACCAGTAACGACGGCACCTGCCATTGTTAAACCAGCCGACGAGTTCATCATTTCCGGTAACGTAAAAGGTTTTCCTGATGGAACCGTAGTCTCCGTGCTCAATCCTCAAACCAACGGTACCGAAGCAACAGGAACGATCTCTCAAAATAAGTTTCAGCTCATTGGTAAAATGCCTGCAACGGATTTCAGGTTCATTGCTTTTAATAATCAGCCTCCATTTATCACCATCTTTTTAGATAATAGCAGTATTAAAATAACGGGCTCGAAAGATTCATTGGATAAAGTAATTATCACGGGGTCACAAGTGCATGCTGATTTTATGGTCTTCAATAATTTGATAATGCCATATCAATATTTGTTTGCCGATGATGCACCCTATGATTCCGCCGCGATCAGTCATGCCATGAAGGTATGTGTAGATTATACTAAAAGCCATACTGCGTCAATGGCTGCTACTTTAGCCGTTATTCGGTATATGCAAATAGCGGATGATGATAGAAGTTCGGAAACATTATTTAACGCATTATCGCCGGAAGTAAAATCATCCGCATACGGACAATATATTCAACAACAATTACTTGAAGCAAGGGTGAATGGTGTTGGAACAGTATTGCCTGATTTCGCAGAAGCAGACACATCGGGTAAACAAGTAAGACTGTCTTCTTTCAGAGGTAAATATGTATTGGTAGATTTTTGGGCAAGTTGGTGCGGCCCGTGCCGGAAAGAAAATCCAAATGTAGTAGCCGCGTATAACAAATTCAAGGATAAAAATTTTACTGTGCTGGGTGTTTCGCTTGACCAGACAAAAGCCTCCTGGGTACAAGCCATTCAAATGGATGGTTTAACCTGGACACATGTTAGTGATCTGGCGGGATGGCACAATGCTGTTGCTATGCAATTCCGGATCGTACAAATACCGCAAAATCTGTTGCTCGATCCTAATGGAGTAGTGATAGGCAAAAACCTTCGTGGTGGCGCATTGGATCGGAAACTGACAAAGATATTGAGGTAATTTATTCCTTCTTCTCATCTTCATCTGAAGCCACATTAATGATCAGCTTGGGAAAATTACCAAGATTAGGATCATTCGGTTTATCCGTATTATGAATGAATAATGCTCCCTGTGGTACTTTTTGTTGTAAGAGATAATGCTCTACTGCTTCATTTCTTTCCTTCATGATCGAATCAACGCTTTGTTGCAGTTTTTCTTTTCCAATTAATAAAACGCATTTCTCCTGTGTAGAAAGATAAGGGCTTGGCGTCTTCAACATGGAGTCGACATATTGTATAAAATCAGAGTCATCTGTTGCAACAGAACTGATATCGTGCTGTTCGGCATCGGTAAGACTATCACCAAGTCCAAGGTATTGGCTCTTTGCATAACATATTGCCAGGTTCTCCATTTCATCTTCCTGGTTAACCACTTGTATCAGTTCCAGTTTGATCTCAGGTTTATTCTTCACCATACTTGCTAACTGATCCAGTTGTTTTTGCTGTACAGCTGTTACAGTTGTTTGCAGGTAATCAAAATCAACTTCTTTATAATCATCTTCTTTACCACCAAAGGCCCCGGCCAATAGGCGGAATGGGGCAGTAGCAGCTTTCACCATCATATTGCCCAGTACTTTCCATACTACTTTGCCCCATTTGAATTTAGGATCATCCAGGCTACCGGCAACGGGTATGTCTAATTTAATATCGCCATGTACATCTCTCAGGATCGATACGGCTAAACGAACCGGCATATTGTAAACCGGTTTGAACGTTTTATCTTTTTTACCGGCGATGATCTTATTTATTACCAGGACATTCTCACTTGTCAACTGACGCTTTACTACAGTTGTTTTATTGGCATAGTCTCCAATACCACTTAAGAAAGGAGTTGCTACGTAGTATTTAGTATAAGGGTTAAAATCAGCAACATTGATATCCTTCATGGAGCAATCAATATCAAAATCTTTTACATCTTTTGGATTGATATCCATTTTGGCGGTCATTATCCCGGAACGATTTAATACTGCGCTGGCATCAACATATATTTTAGCGCTATTATTACTGATGCGGTCGCTCAGCAGATTTAAGGAATCCATGCTATACCGGAATTTTTCATGCAGGGTATAATCATAAAATACAAATTGTCCGCCTTGTACAATGAATTTATCCGCATTATAATTGCTCGCAACATAGTCGTTCGTGATCTCCTGTATATAATCTGCCATCAATTGAAAGATATTGGAATAAGTAAAGGAAGAGGTATCAGTGGAAGCTGCAGGAGAGGTCACCAACCGGTTGAAATTATAACCCTCTTTATACATCTCTAATTTCAGGTAAGGTTGATCTACTGTGATGGTTGCAAAATGATAGATATTTTTTTCCGTGTTCACCGAATCGATCTGTATATCTACTTTATTAATAGAAGTTAATTTATCATTTACATTATCAATGATCGCAAATTTCTCTACCTGCATGTTGCCAGAAGCCGCGATGGCACTGGAATAGTGCATATTGCCCGTAATATTAAGATCGGTGGATACCAACCCATCCAATGAATTTACTTTCAGGTAATCTTTCAAATAAACATACCATGGATTGATATTGAATTGATGGATGTTTAATTGTAATGTATAGATCAGTGTACTTTTATTAAAGGAAGATCTTGCTTTGAAATGGCCGCCGGAGGCGAGATCAAAATCGGTATTAATGCTATAAGCAGGATTATCCCATGCCATATCCGGAATAGTAAGAGAACAATTTTGGATCTTGATCGTATTGTATGGAGAAGTGTTGGTGTAAATGATCACAGCAGAATCGATATCAAAATTATCAACCTTCCATTTAAATGGTTTATTGTTTGGCGGAACAGTACCAACATCCGGTGTTGCAAAACGATCTACGAGGTCACTGAAATTAAAACGCGTCCCTTTTTGTATGAACGTAACCTGCGGCTGCGTGAATTTGATATCCGTTAATTCATATTCGCCGGCGGGTATTTTATGTAAGATGATATGAGCATATAATTCATCCGTTTGAAAAAAGATCTTATCGCTCTTGGCTTCATATATTTTAAATCCTTTGGCACTTACACTGCCCGTAAATAAATTGACCCATAGCTTATCGATCTTTACCTGCCTGCCGGTATATTCAACGCTGTATTTTTCAATGATCCATTTACTGATGGGAGAAATGAAGATAAACAACAGGACAAACGCAGCGACAACGGTAATTAATAGAAAAAAGAGGATTCTTTTAAGCCATTTCATGTGCAGTGTAGTTTGCACGAAAATAATGTTTCTCTATAACCTATCCATATTGATTTATTAAGACAATTGTCTTTTATAGAGTTGCACGGTATTCTCCAATCCCAGGTAAATAGCATCGGATATTAAAGCATGTCCAATCGAGACTTCCAGCAGGCCGGGAATGTTTTGTGCGAAATATTGCAGGTTTTGAAGATCAAGGTCGTGCCCCGCATTGATACCGAGCCCTAGTGCGTTGGCTTTTTCTGCTGCTACAACATACGGCGCAATAGCAATTTCTTTATTCGAATGATAATTCGTTGCATACGCTTCTGTATACAATTCAATACGATCAGTACCTGTTTCAGCAGCGCCTTCAACCATTTCAATGATCGGGTCAACAAAAATAGAAACACGGATGCCTGCATTTTTAAATATAGCGATCATGTTTTTTAAGTAGTCTTTATGTTCGATCGTGTTCCATCCGTGATTGGAAGTTATTTGTCCTAATGCATCCGGCACCAAAGTAACCTGCGCCGGCTTATTAGCCAATACCAGGTCAACAAATTTTTGTTCGGTGCAATTACCTTCAATATTGAATTCGGTGGTCAATATCTTTTTGAGATCAAACACATCTGCATAACGAATATGCCGTTCATCGGGGCGGGGATGAACTGTAATTCCCTGAGCGCCAAAACGTTCAATATCTTTTGCTACTTTCAACAGATCAGGGTTGTTACCACCGCGACTGTTCCTCAGAGTGGCGATCTTATTAATATTAACGGAGAGTCTTACCATTTCCTTGATAACTTTTTATCAAAGTTAGTTGCGTTCATTTAAATTTGACCTCAAATATTTTTTTATGGAAGAAATTGAAGTTCCTACGGAACATTTACATGAAACGATCGAAGAAAAAGTAGAAGAAGCGATCAAGGAAAATGAAAAAGGGTGGTCAATGTACGTGGCCATTTCTACTGCATTGATAGCTGTATTGGCCGCTATATCTGCATTATTGGCGGGCCATCATTCTGATGAAGCGGTAATGGAACAAATAAAAGCTTCGGATCAATGGAATTATTACCAGGCAAAAGGCATCAAAGCCGAACTCAAAAATTTGGAGATCGGTTCAGGCAAAGCAACAACAGCTGATGTGACGAAATATAAATCCGATCAGGCAGATATTCAAAAGGATGCAAAAGAACACGAAGATGAAGCCGAAGTGCATACGCAAAAGCATATAAAACTGTCAGAGGCCGTAACAATGTTCCAGATCGCAATTGCCATATCTGCCATATCAATTCTAACGAGACGAAAGTTATTATGGTATGGAAGCCTGGCACTTGCCGTTGCAGGAAGTGGTTTCTTTATCGCCGGACTACTTATTTAATTCCAGGTTGCTTTTGCTTTTTTAGTGATATTGAAGTTTCGGGAAATATTGAATCCAAAATAAAGATCTCCATTGTCCCATTTGCCGCTTGTTTGTGCAAGGTATTGTGATTCTGTCATGCTTTGCGAATTAGTAACTACCAATTGGAAAACATGTCCGCCGGTTTCAATATCATAACCGATCGAGAAAGAATTATGTACTTCGTAAGAAACTACCTGGTTGGGCAATAAATAATTGTATTCTACATTAAGGGCGGTGCGGTTTGTTATTTTCATGCGGGCGCCACTGCCGATCACAAAGATGTTATTCTTATCATTCACCGTTGGTACTAAATTGTATCGGAGATAAGTAGGAGTTATTTCCAACGAAAATTTTCGGCAAAACTTTCTTGCCAATAATAATTGTCCGGTATAAGCCGTGCGGTAATCCGCATCCAGGTAGGGTTCTGCCACGATGTGTTGTGTATAATTAGAAAGAGTACCCAACACACTTACGGATAATGGCATTTGTTCTGTTCCGTCAGTTTGTCTTAATAATTTATACTTGAGATAGCCATCAAATGTTTTTAGATAAGAACTTCTGCCAACACCTATAGCCAAACGATCGGTAATGCCATAATCCAAACCAAGACGCAGCGTTGCGTTATCCAACCCAAAGAAATTATACGCACCACTATTTAATTGACCAAAACGGTGTTGTATTAAAAAATTCATAGAACCCTGTGCCGGTTGTTCAATGGTTTGCAGGTTCACAAAATGGATCGCTTTAAAGGTTCCGGCTACATACATTGTTTTTTTATGTACGGCTTGTGAATCACTGATCATATTAAGTAACGAATCAGTTTGGGCATTTGCTGCCTGAATGAATAATAATAATAAAGCGGTGCCAATTAGTTTTTGAATGCGCATAGTATTTATTTTGGAGTACAATCGATCTTTACGGTGATGGTTACTTGCTTTGCAATTTTATCTTTCACTACTGCAGGTATGCTGATATTATAATCTTCCAGGTTAATGGTAAAAACGCATTGGCCCAATAAATGGCCGCCTTTTACTTCCAGTGTTGCGGGTGTTCCAATGGGTTTGGTAACACCATGGATTGTTAGGTTACCCTTCACCGTTACAGGGTAGACGCCGTCTTTTGAGAGATCTACATCACCTGTGTAGGAGCCCGTAAAATTTGCTTTCGGGTATTTATCGCTTTCTGCGTAGTTCTCATTAAAATGTTCCTGCTGCAATTCTTTTTCAAAAAGAAAACTCTTCATTAATAAAGTAAAAGCCATTTCTTTTTTACCTGCGTCAATTATTGCATATACCTGGTTGTTATCGGCTTTGATATTTTCCAACGTTGCGGTAGATAAGAATCCGATATAACCGGTGCGCGTCATGTACAACTGGCTGTAACCGCTGATATAGAGCGATAATGCCAATCCAATTAAGAATATCTTTTTCATATAAATAGATTAATGTTAGTTATCATTAATTCCCTGGTTCACCCAGGCCAATATTTTATTTAACTGACAGGAGGGAAGTTTTGGTTTCCCATAAGGCATAGGAGTATATCCCGGAGCAGCGCTGATATCTCCTGATAATTGATTGTTGTTGGCATAATTGGCGAGGTTTTCAACTCCTTCCAATATGATCCCTCCGCCGGCAGCAGCAACATGTGTACCATGGCAATTGTAACAATATTCCTGGAGGATGGGCACCACGTCATTCTTATAACTTACGGCAGAAGTATCGCAAATAGCAGCGCCTGCCAGCACGTCCGCGCTGTTTTTCTTGCAGGACGGCATACAGGTTATTATGCCTGCGGTACTGATTATAATAAAGAAAAGGGCCTTCTTCATGAATTAATGTTTGTCTTCTATTACGCAATCCGTTAATGTAACATCCATTAAAAAACCGGAACACCTGCCTTTAAGTGTAACGGCATCGCCCGATTTGAATGAATTTGTTCTAGTACCACCTGCGATACTGCAATTAACACCTCCCGATTCTCCGCCTTTCAATTCAAGGCTTAATGTGCTGTCAGTGGCTTCAATATCAGCGATCGTTCCGGTAACTTCTATTACTTTATCCAGGAACAGGCTATCTGCAGCCGGTTCATTTGCCTGGTATTGTCTGTATAGTTCATTGGCGGTGATCGTTACGGCAGGGGATACATTGACTAAACCTTGCCGGGGTTTAGATACCCTGTAAAAGATATATACGCCAATGCCCAAAACGATTATCAGTATGGCATAAAATATCTTTTTTTTCATCGTTGGATCAATTGCTTCCGTTATCTGTTACGTAAAAATAAGGCAATCAGTTGCCTGAGTGCTAACTTTAAATAAAAAACATAAAAAATAGCTTCTTCATTACATTTGTGCAACATTCTTTTAACACATTTATACTACTATGGCATACTGGTTAGCTAAGTCGGAACCCTCTGTTTACAGCTTTGATCAATTAAAAAAAGATAAACAAACCATGTGGGATGGCGTACGCAATTATGCGGCACGTAATAATCTTAAAGCAATGAAAAAAGACGATGAGGTCTTTTTTTACCACAGCAATGAAGGAATGGAGATCGTAGGCATTGCAAAAGTGGCGAAGGAATTTTATCCTGATCCAAAGGGAGAGGGTGATACATGGGTTGCGGTTGATCTTAAATATTACAAGCCATTAAAACAACCGGTTCCGTTAGCAATTATTAAAACGGATAAACGCCTTACGAATATGGCGTTGGTAAGATTAGGCAGGTTATCTGTACAACCTGTTACTGATGAAGAATATAAAATTATACTTGAATTGGCAGGAGAAAAATAATCGTCAAACGTGAGAAGTGAAACGTGAAAGATTAGAGTATTAACTTCTAAGGTCTTACGTTTGATCTTTCACGATAAATACTATTATGAGTAAAAGACATCTCGTCGTTCTTTCCGGCGCGGGTATCAGCGCAGAAAGCGGATTAAAAACATTCCGCGATGGGGATGGATTGTGGAACGGATACGATGTGTATGAAGTTGCTTCTCCTCGCGGCTGGAAGCGGGATGCTGCATTGGTGTTGGATTTTTACAATATGCGCCGTAAAGATGTTTTGAATGCAAAGCCAAATGCCGCTCATATCGGATTGGCAGAACTGGAGAAAGGTTTTGATGTAACCATCATCACACAAAATATAGACGATCTGCATGAACGTGCGGGCTCGACCAATGTTTTGCATTTGCACGGTGAGATATTTAAAATGCGTGCTGTGAATGATGAGTATACGATCTATGATATAAGAGAGGATATCAATTTAGGAGATACCAATAAACACGGCGTGCAATTGCGTCCGCATATAGTTTGGTTTGATGAACCGGTGCCGATGATCGAAAAAGCGGTATCTATAACAGCCGATGCGGATATCTTTGTGGTGATAGGAACTTCTTTACAGGTTTACCCGGCAGCATCATTATTGCATTATGTTTCTGCGGATGTGCCGAAATATATCATTGATAAAAATATTTCAGCAATCAATAAATACCCGGGGATTCATTTTATTGAAAAGCCGGCAACAGAAGGAGTGAAGGAACTTTTAAAAATGCTCTCATAGAAAACAGAACAACCATATCCACTTTACAGCTACTTCGTTTCATTGCCGCTTTATTAGTGTTGTTATTTCATTTAGGTATCATCCATTCGGGTTATAAAGGAGTAGATATCTTTTTTGTGATCAGCGGTTTTGTGATGTACTATACCTTATTTGCTAAAACGCGTCCAGGGCCGGTTACATTTATTATTCACCGGCTCGCTAAGATATTCTTCCTGTATTGGATGGCACTTACCATTTTATATTTAGTTGTTCCATATAGGATCGATCTTTCTTTTATTAAAACACTTTTTTTAATACCCGGGCATTCCTCTGTGTTGAATGTTAGCTGGAGCTTGTCTTACGAATTGTATTTTTATTTTTTGATCGGGATGATCGTGTATTTAATACCGGGGAAGTATTCTGCTGCGATCTTTATTGCGCTCTTTATTGTTTCAAGTTCAATTATACTTCTAAGCTTTACGCCTTATACATTTAAAGGAACCGTATTCAATTTCTTATTAGGTCAAAATCTTTGGGAATTTTTATTGGGCATACTCGCCGGATTTTTATTTACTTCTTCTAAAAACATCAATCAGATAGTAGCCTTAGCGATTGCCGTGATAAGTTGCTTGCTCCTCTTGATTATTGATATGCCTTATAGCGCACCGTCTTCTTATCTTATCTACGGACTTTTATCCTTTGGCGCTGTTTGTTTTATTACGATCTATGAGAAAGAGGTTCGTATAAACACACGGATAGCCGATATATTTAAAGTATTGGGAGATGCTTCGTACGCGATCTATCTTTTTGGCCCGATCATTACAGTTGCTATCAAGATCACCAATGATCTTTCAAAAGCTACCATTATCTTAGCCACCATTGGCCTTTCTATACTTTTTAACCAGGAGGTGGAAGCCCCGTTCTTAAAATGGGTTAGAAAAAAAGCGGATTAACTCTTCATCTTCTTCCACGCATTGATCAATCCATTGGTAGACGAATCATGTGAACCAACTGCATCGCCGGTTATCAATTCAGGAAGTATCTTATTCGCCAATATCTTTCCTAATTCAACTCCCCATTGATCAAAGCTGTAGATATTCCAGATAACACCTTGTACAAATATTTTGTGTTCATACAATGCGATCATCTCACCTAATGTAAATGGAGTGATCTTCTTTATTAAAAAAGAATTGGTCGGACGGTTGCCTTCAAAAACACGGTAAGGGTTTTCGTTAGCTGCACCATTCATCAAAGCTTCTGTCTGTGCAAAAAAGTTACTCAATAATTTCGGGTGATGGTCACCGATAGGATTATGACTGATAGCCGGAGCGATAAAATCACAAGGAATTATTTGTGTGCCCTGGTGGATCAATTGATAGAAGGCATGTTGACCGTTAGTGCCAGGTTCGCCCCAAATAACCGGACCGGTTTCATAACTAACTTTTGCTCCGTTGCGGTCAACATATTTTCCATTGCTTTCCATATTTCCCTGTTGAAAATAAGCAGCAAAGCGATGCATGTATTGATCATAGGGTAAGATAGCTTCTGTATATGCACCAAAGAAATCAGTGT
>Ga0206889_1082_pt1 | contig 12541 bp, 1 predicted proteins | sample Alteio_BWOrgHeat_57_FD_153245 | JGI IMG/M metagenome (GOLD analysis project Ga0206889, IMG submission 153245) | Enriched cells from forest soil in Barre Woods Harvard Forest LTER site, Petersham, Massachusetts, United States - Alteio_BWOrgHeat_Nextera5 ... | reverse complement strand
CAGGGGAATTTAAAGAACCGATTTTTTACTAACACTTCGGGACAGGCCTGTACTAAACGTTTGGTTTGGAGCAATGGAATCTGGTGATCATAAACAAAATTCATAAGTTGTTTATTATCAAGCATTTCTAGTTGTTTAATTGTGGTAAACGACTTCACCTGTGGTTTTACAATGTGTTGCTTACATTTATTCCATTTTTCTTCCGTTACTTTTTCTTTTAATAAGAGCAAATTCTCTCCCGTTAATCCTTCTGTCTGGTCGGGAGTTATATGAACCAACTGCTCTTTTCCTATCCACATCATCTGATTCGTCTGTTTGCCACCCTCTGAGACATAAGAAAGCTTTGGAATTTGTGCTTCTTTAATCGCTTGAATCTGCTGCTTCTCTCTAAGGAAAGGCACCTGACTATCCTGAATATGAGGGACCTGGTCTTTCGGACTTAACTTACATACCAACACATCCGGACATGCCCGGATTTGCTCTTCGGTATGAAGAAGAGGTGTCTGTTTTTCTGTAAGAGACGTGTTTATTTGTCCGGACGATAGTAAATCAATCAACTCATTCGTATCAAATTTTTGAATTTGATCTTTGGTGAGTCCGGAGCCGATCTCTTTCCATTTTCCTATGAATTCCTCTTTCAAGGTGCCTTGAAGCTCCGAAATTTGCTCTTTGGATAATCCGGCAACTTGTTCTTTTGTCAAAAGCCGGTACTGCTCCGGAGCAATTCTGTACATTTGAGCGGAGGTAAGGAGTGAAAATCGGTTCTTTAAATTCCCCTGTAAAGCCTGTATCTGCTCTTTGGTTTCCAAGAAAGGTATTTGACGATCTTCTAAATGTTGTAATTTATCTACAGGAACAAAGCAGACAAGTCGATCGGGACATTTTCTGAATTGCTTATCTACAAGGTACTGTACCTGATGTTCTCCGATATGCGGAACTTGTTTTTCGATATTCAAACGCGGCACATATTCTTTGGGTACACGTTTAATCAGTTCCGGCTTATTCAGATACTGCAAATGATCTTTAAAATTCATATGCCGGACCATGTCAGGATGAATCTCCGAAATCCAGGCATAAACCTTTTGCGGTTCTTTTTTCGAGATAGAATGTCCTACCAAAATTTCTGCGATCTTGGGTAGCTGCGGAATCAATTCAGGCCTTGTGATCTGCGCAATTTGTTTCGGAACGACCCGATTAAGGATGTTAGCTCCTTGTCCGTGTATTAGTTTAAGATGGTTCCCGTGTATAAAGCTAACTGACGCAGGATTCTTGTTCAGGCGAAGAAATTTTTCAGTCTGTTTATGATCGAGTTTATTTATCTGCTCGGGAGAAAGATTTTGCCATGCACTGTCGTCTAAATGATCCACCATTTCAGGTCGGACACTTTGATATTGCCAAACCTGTGTAAAATTTTTATAAAATTCGGGATTGACAAACGAAATCAAATGTCTTTGCTTCTCTACAAGACTTTTAGCCTGTTCTTCCGTCAGAAAATAGCAATCTTTATCAGTGTCAGGAACCAAGATACCGTTTTCCGATTTCACGGCACAAATTTGTTCAGGATGTGTGAGAATTTTGATCTTACCGGGTTTCAGCCAACGTACCTGTTCAGCCACGACATAAGGTCCTTGAAACGGTTGTAACAGATTCAGTTGCCACTCTCTTTTTTTCACGACAGCGTTTTCCGGATTATGATCCTGATTTTGCGTGATCGTTTCTTTTTCCTCGTCCGTGAACATTCCGAGGCGTGGAACAAAATCGATATTCAAATCTTTGATTTCTTTTCGTTTTAAACGCGCTATGTTGTCGGAAACACCGTGTTGTCCGGGAAATACCTTTCCTTTTTTCATGTATTCCTGCTGCATTCTTGCCTGCAGAATATGCATTACACTATTTTGACCGGAGCCGAATTTTTTTCCGTATAAAGCGGGAAGGGTTTTAAAGATTTTTAATTGCGTTTCATCGGAAAGTACTTTTAAATAAAGGAAGCGTTTCTTTATTTCTTCTACAGCTTCATCTTTTGTCTCTCCGCCCTCCAGCCACTTTTCAAAGTCGCCGGAATGTTTCTCTAAATAGTGAGCATTTCCACCAAAGATATTGATTTCCAGCAATCCTTTTTCAATACTTTCTGCCACTTCATCTTCTGTAGGGAATTCAGCACCGTTCGGAGAGAAAAACGTTTCGTCAGGTTGCATTAACCAGACGTTCTCAATAAGTTCTTCCTCTTCTTTAGATTTGTACATTTCTTTTAGATATTCTTTAGCAGTCTCCGCCTCATGTTCAGATAGCAGCAGCCACTGCATTTCGTTGCCTGCACGGATAGCCAAAAACTGTTTTGGCTGACGCTGCATTTTGTGAAATACAGGTAAAGGACCTGTACAACTGTGAAAAAATGTATGAGTACCATAGACAGGTTCCGAAAACGCTTTATAATAAGGGATTTTTTCTTTTTCAAATGCGTAGAAATTATCGGCTTGTAGTCGTTTGCTTATGGTGACGATATTGCCGGATTCTTTTCGTCCTATCAGATCCGTAGAGGAAAGTCTTCTCAAATACTGTTTAAAAAGATCTTTAGTCATGATCTCTTCTTTTTTCTTGGTATAAGGAAGTTTTCGGTAGTTGGCCAGCTCTGTTTCCAGCTCTTTTTCCACTAACAGCTCTTTCTCTGTTTGGGTTTCTATCTCTTCCTCTACCAAAGCCTCGGTTTCTGCAAGAGTTTCCTGCTCTATTCCAAAATTATCGGCAACATCTTCCCAATTTTCCGGCAGTTTTTTCGATTCCCTAATGCAGGTAGACATATCTTCGTGTGCAAGCTGTGATTCATGTAGTAAGTCAGTGTCCGTATCTTGAGAATCGGGCAGCTTTTCATTAAATTCATTGAGCGCCGTCTCAAATTGCTCTTGTTTACGATCGAGATACTCCTGCAAAAATTGCTTTGTATTTTTTTGTGTCTTTAAATTTCCAAATTGATGATATGGCTTATCTTCCATATCAGTAACAAAAAACGGAGTGAAATGCTCCATAACCGCATTGAAAAAATCAGGCTCAATTTTTTCATCGATCATATCGATAGCATCCATCAACTTTTCAATAGCTAATTCTCTATAAATTTCATTGATTTGCTGGCGATAAAATTTGACTAAATCCTCTGAAGTTTTTAACGACTGCACTTTGTCTGCAAACAGCACAAGATCATCTATAGTGAGTGTGTTACCTTTTTTTGGAATAGCACCGGCTGTATCGGATAAAACAATGTCGATGGTCTGCGAGCTCAAAAATTGACGAAGCCGCATAATCCCTTGTGTAAAGTTTCTTAAGAGCATTTTTTCATCAAAGTTAAAGAGAAAACGTGCATCGGGAACCTGCGGAATGTCTGTTCCTGTTGTGTGCGGTTCATCAAAAACAGTATAGTATTCATTTACTCTCAATCCGACCGCTTCCAAAGCGTCTGCTGTCGTTCCTTTTACCTTTACAGGATTCGCCGCATCCAATCTCCGGGCAAAAAGAGTGTTCGGAGAGGTCTCTCCCACATCTTTATCGAAAAAAAGCACCGCTTTTACATCGTCAGGTTTATAATCGGGATTCTCATTAAGAAATTTCCGAATGGTTTCAGCTGTAGACCGGTTGTCTTTGAAACCGGAGAAAAATCCCCCTGTATCCAATATCCCACGAATAGTTTTCGGAGCGGCATGATTTTCATAAATATTTTTTAAATATTCTTCCGGCGAAGTCCATTTAGAAGTATGAAGAGTAATCTCCCCTCTTTTTTGGGCCAATCCGTGAAGAATACTTCCGATAGTACCTTCCGACGCAAGATATCTTGACTCCAACTCTTTTCCGTATCCCGCAACATTATAAGGAGTTCCCGACATCGCTTTTCTGGAAGCTAACATTTTTAACAGCGATATCCCTGTAGCGGTAAGTCTTGAAGGGGTATAACCCACTTTTGTGCTGATATTTTCGGACTGGAATTGCAGGCATTTTTCCGGACTTTTAGAAATATTTTCGACGGCTAACTTTAATTTAGCAGGATCTTGAATTTCGTCGAGAGTGACTCCGAACCAATCTTTAAAGGTGATATATTCTATCGTTTCAGTATAAATTTCATTTTCATTTTCCACATAATATTGTGCAATATTATGAAAAGTTTTTGCTGTTTGCTCAATGCTTTTTTCTGCAGGCGGTATATGGGCAGCCAGCTGATAGTAATAGCATGCCTCTTCCCAATGATACCCGAATTCCGTCACCGCCGGAGCGTGCGATGCCATATAAGGAATGACCTTGTCCGGTTCACTTGGTTTCGGACCGTAATTTCGGAATGCTTTTCTTCCTAAAGTGGAAGGTGTCAATTCAAAAAGAAAATGGCGTGTAAGGGCAATAAAATCGGCAGCTTCTTTTTCTGATTCATTAGGAGATTTAGAGAGTGTACAATGTAAATATTTTAAAAATGCAATGTCATCTTCCAATTCTGTAAAATTACTATCCGGGAAATCTTTTTTAATAAATTTCGGATTAATTTCCCGACCTTCTTCATTTAGTTTCTTTATTATTTCCAATAATTTCGGATCCAAGGTACCTGAAACATAGCGGATAAAAGATTCTTCCCAATTTTGAGTATATCCTGTAATCGGCGTAAATTTTTTCCTTATTTCTTTGGCAAGAAGGGGAACAATTGTTTGTTTGTAGACCTCTTGATCCATTTTATACTGTTTGTTTTTTGTTAGAGCGATGTATTGATTGAGAGAGACCTGCTTTCCGGCTACATCAATCATGATGTCTTCACTGACTAAAAGCTTAAAGATTTCCAGCAAAAGCATATTGCCTTGCGGAGAAATCGGCTTTTTCTCGCCCTCAACAATATTCGTTTCATTTTTGCAGTCTAACACCAAATCGACCTCATCGATAAGGGCATCTCCCGATTCCTTGAGGATCCTGCAAATGCGGGTAAGATACTGCATATTTTTCTTTGCTTCTTCCAGCTGAATATCGCGACTGCCTATCAACGATGTTAATGAATTCAAAGAGCTTTGCTCTGCCTCAAAACGCATATTCCATTGACGAGTCGTCTGCTTCGGTTTTAGTTTCAACAACTCATTCACTTTGGCATTTTGATCAGCTTGTTTTTTTATCAGCTCTCTTTTCAATTTATACAAATTTGCGTAAATTGAAGACTGACTAAGAAGGTGTAGTTGCAATGATTGCAATGTAACCGCTTTTGTAATAATCGGACGGCCTGTTTTAAGAGAGTGCTCTATTTTTTTCATTAATCGTTCAAGAGCAAACGGATTCATGTCTTCTCTTTCAATGTCAATTTCATCTAAGTCGATATGGAAAGCTGTTTTTAATGAAGCGCCTAAGTTGATTTTTACCGTTTTGAATAAGGGTCCGGGGACAATAAAAAGAGATAGCCTTGGAATTAATTCGCCCATGTCGGAAAGCTTTTCTTTTTTTGTTGTCAAATACAGAATGACGGTAGCCAGAACGGAAGTTTTTCCTCCTCCCATAATTAACTGAATGACAATGTCTTTAAATTGTGAAGGATCCTCTTTAGACATTTTCATCATTTTACGAATCAAGGTAAGCTGATTCTCAAAAGGAATAATTCCGGTCTCTCCTGCAAATGCATAGAAAATAATCTGCTCTTCAGGACTGAATTGAGAAAAATCACATCTAAGGCGGATTTCGCCTCCCAGTTTTTCCGAAATAGTAGAAATCTCCTCGGCATTCTTCGAGTTAAGTATTTGTTGTGCAAAAGACTTGATTTTACGAAACTGTGCTACGGCCGATTTTTGACGGCATATCTCCAAAGTCAGTTGTGCAATCTCCCTGATACTTTGCTCATCTAAATTCGGATTCAATACTTGATATTCTCTTATATCTCCCGACAACAAACAGGTAAAAGCATCTTCAAAAGTCAAGTCGCGATTGGCATTACCCCCCTTTCTTCCTTCTTCCTCAAGAGCTTTTATCTTGTCGGAGGAGGTCACATTGAGCAATTGAAAAAGTAGTTGCTGAGATTGTGCAAGAGACTCATTAACGTTCTTAATTTTTGCCTCGGTGCCGGCAACCAACCCCTCACAATGATCTTTGCTAAAAGTATAAACGACACGTTTGTTATTCCGGTCTTTTCCTTTTTCATAATCTTCAGACAACTCAGCAATACTTTGCTTCACAACATCAGTAGAGGCTTCACTTTCCTCAAGAGATCCGTTACTTTCCTCAGCAATAATTCCCTGAAAATCAAGATCGGCAATATTACTTTCCGGTTTTTCACTTTCAGGTGAATAATTTTTTTCCAAATCCGAAAGAAAATCGATCCTGTCGGTATCGTCAGGAAGAGTTACCTGTAACTGTATTTTATCATCTCCGAAATCATCGATAGGAGGTTTATCAGTCAATTCATCGAAACGAACTGTATTCATAAGGGAATTGCGATTGTAACCGGCAATGTCCAGTATAATTACCTGGGTCATCTGTATCGGAAATGTTTCCGGTAAAGAATAAATAGGCCCTGAATTAAAATATGTTTTTGCATCCGAGACATGTTTATGATACGCTTCACGACACTGATTATAAAAATTTACCCTTGCATTTATGTACTCGGCATTCCTTGTTTTAGACTTCTTGTCTGCTGAAGGATTAAGCTCAGGAAATTTAGGAAAGGACTCAGGATATTTTAATGCGAGAAGTAACATATCCAACATGTTTTCATCCGGAGAAATCTTTTCAGGCCTCTTTTTCAAATACTTTTCGTTATGCATTCTCAGTTTCCATTGATGCAATTTAAAAAGCATATCCTGTTTCGCGCCGGCAGATTTTCCTTTAGCAATTTCAAATACAGTTTTTACTAAAGCGCCGTTATCATTAATTTTGGAGATATTCTGCATTGTGGAATAAAGAAGAAGGGGAGTCTTTTGCGTAGGAGGTATTAACCATTGGGTAGCCATATGAAGTCTGCGTTGATAGTTTTCTTTTTCCTTTTCGATCAGTTTATCACATAATTCTTTAATTTTTTCCGGAGTGAATTTTTTACCCTTTTTTTTCAGAGAAGCTTCATAATCTTTTCTTATCTTCTCATAATCAGGCGGGGAAGCAAGTGCTGTATTCCATTCCTCGTCGAATGCAATAGGAGCCGGGTTGCCTTCACGAAATTTGTTTACCGCTCCGAGTAATTTTCGGTCTTCCGGTTTAGATAAAAACGCTAAGCGTGATCGAGAATTTTTTCTTAATTTATATTTATAACGGAGTTGATCCGAAAGGTGGTCAACCTTCGGCAATTTTTCGCTTTTATTTAAGTTATCGAGAAAATATTTTTCTTCTTCAATCGAAAATTTATTTTCCGCTGAAATGTTATTAAAATTTTGATAACAGTCATCTAAATTTTTGAATAAATAATGCAAATTTATTTTGTTTAAATCGGACAAGTATATCTCATCCGGACCGGAAGCAAAACGATCAACTTCCTGCATTAAAATCAAAGCAGCATGCATCCGAACCATTTTTTCTTCAGGCGGCGTCGTATATTGGCCGGTTAATTCGATGATCATCTTTAGAATTAGTTTGGATGATACTGAAAGTTTTTGTGATCTATCCAATTTTCGTAAACGTTCTATGGCTTGTGAAAAGTTTTTTTGGGATAAATCAATATAAGAAAGAAACAGCTCATCCTCGGGAGTATTTCCTTTTAAATTTCCTTCCGAATCCACATCATAGATAAAATATTCAAAGGTATTCCACGCCTCATTCTCTTTCGGATCAGTTAAGGGAATAGTATTTTCTGTTTTTAATTTTCCGTTGGGAGTTAAGGAATCTTCCGTTCTTAAAGGTTGGAAAGGCACCAGAATTTTTTCCGCCCCTTTTTCCGATTTAATAAATAAATAATTGTCAATTGTTCCTAAAAGCCCTTTACGAACCGGCTGCAGTACAAATTGCCGATTTTCACTCCATAATAATTTTCCGTTTTGATCTGTAAAAGAAAGGGTATTTCCTCCCGAATGATAACGTGGATAGAGGATCTCTGAACGCTTGTCATTTTTTGTGAAAACTAACATATGTTCATCAAATTGAAGGAACGTACTCATCTCCGGATTTTTTCCCAAAAACAGCTCTCTTTCGGGTTGAGAGTGTTGTGTTACTCTTCCGTCTTGCTGCTTAATAAATTTAGGGTCTACGATTCTTCCGCTTTTATCCAGTACAAATTTAATTTCATGACTCTTTAAATCGGTAATCAGTAGTGATATACCGGTCTCCTGTAGCTTTCCGGAGCGATTTCCATGGACCACAGGTTTCCAAAAAAGATGATCTGCAGCAAGAATACCGGAATCTTGCATCGAACTTAATTCATACAACTGCCCGAAAAATTGTCTTTGAATTTTACAGGACTTAACATCCGGTATTATTCGGATAGGCCCGAATGTAGCATGATTAAAAGTAAGGGCATAATTATCGCCGGATCCCATTGATTCATATCGGAAATCAAATTTTTTCGTTCCCGGAATCATGTCTTTTTTGAAGACTCTTTGAAAAATCTCTTGTGATTCCCAATGATGATCGGCAGGAGTACCTTCAAGACGATTTCCGTTTATCCATATCCTTCCTCGGAAAAGATCTATCCTATACTCGGTATCGCCGGCATTCGAAATATAGCAAAGAGAATCCTCTTCTTTTGCCCACTCCAACTCTTTGCCTTGAAATAAACCTGAATTCGTCAATATTTTAGTGCAGAGCTCGGAGTTAAAGTTTTTTTCCTCACATAATGATAAAATAAATTTTTCTACAGAGTAAAATAAACGATTCGAATGACGATTTCCGGCCTCCTCATTGCGATCATATGAAGTCCAACTTGTGAAGATATTTTCTAAAGCATTTTGATCAATTTTTTCTTTCGGCAGCACAGAGTAATACAATATTTTTAACAAATCAAGGGTCGATTTATCATCAGCAGTTAACCTCTCATCTCGTAGCCATGTATTCAACACTCCTAACGGAAGCAGTTGTTCTGCCTTCTCGGAAAAACCCCGATCAGCTAAATGTTTCGCCAGATAATAGGATAATTCAAAGAAAAAACTTCCCCCATCTATTTGGTTATGCGCCTGTTTTTGAAAAAACACCAACCCTTGAGAGATATACGCTTCACAATTTTTATAAAGAACCTCATCTTGAGTAATGAGATCCCCTACACTCTCCGGAGTGATCATTTTACCGTCTTTCTGAAGCTGAGGATAGGGAGCTTGAAAGAAAATACGAAAAATTAATTCACGGATCTGAGGATCATACAACAGATCAATGTCTGTGATGATATCGTGTAACATCTGAGCAGGGGCGATTTTCGTATGAGCAAGCGTTCTAATTAATTTAGTTATCAAAGAAGGAACCTTCAAAGAGGCGGGCTCCATTTCTAAAGCATTCGCCTCTGCTATTAAAGGATCGTCATAGGCGTATTTTCTTTGCACCGATTCTTCGTTTAAAAAAGAAGAATAGTCTCTGTTAAGCTCACGGGATTCTTTTTGCATACCCACAGTCAAGTACGCGGTATAGAGACCACCTATCGAATATGACTTTGCGTTTCTGAAAGTTACGTTTATGCTGAAATTTAATTGAAGATTAGGCGGTCCATTTACGAAACACTGTTTCCGTCTGACATTGCGGGAAGCCTTCACATTCAAATTCAAGTGGGGTAAAGATTGACTTTTCCACATGCTCCAAAGATGGCTACGAAGAAGATGATTACATTGATAAAAAGAGGACCTTAAAGAAACAATATAACTCAGTCCCGCCTTATCAAAAAACTCATTTCTATCGTCGGATACCTCCGTCAGGATCATCGCAATCTTTTCATTTAACGTGATGTTTTTAAGATTGTTGGCCGCTAAAGCTGTCTCATCAACGGGTTTAGGTTCAACAGGTCTCTTAACTTTCGAATTGTCCTTCTGCAAGTTATAATATGTTAAAGCATTTTCATATTGTGTCCGGAGTTGTTTATAACTCGCTTTAGCATCTTTTAAGCGCTGCTTGTAATCATCTTCAATTTCTTTATCGGTATAATCCCGATAGCCTTCAGTCTTTTCTATAAATTCATTCACAGCTTCGGAAAGCGGTTTGTGAGTGTTATATAAATGTACTGCTATTAAATCATCTACAGAAGTTGGACGAGTGCGTTCTTGCTCTATTTGCCCGGGCACACTTCCGATATCTGATATAATTCCGTCTTCGATAGCAGCATCTTGGGCCGGATAGAACAGAGGATAATAACGAGAAGCTTGATTTTCGAATGCAGCAAAATATTTATTTGCCGCCTGCATTTTTCTCATCTCTTTAATGTCATATTCAACTAAGTCGTTTGCAAATTCCAGATAATTCCCCTCAAAATCAACTGAGGAACGTTCGAGAAGACCTGTATCGTCCAGTCGAAGGCTGCAGTAATGAACAAGTGATTGAATCGTGTAAATCGAAGTGTGAACTCTTGTGAGCAGCGTATGAAAAAATGCATACTTATTTTTAGCAACTACGCTAATATAAATTTTTTGTAATTCTAGAAGTTGAGTAAGGACTTTCTGTAATTGCTTGTTATCTAAATTTTCCCACGCACCTCCGTCCAGATAATTGAGGCACCAACGGTCCTTTTCTGTAAGCGGTGTTTCACGGACACCGGGAATCTCCAGAGCATCTAAAGTGCGGTCTAATATAGTCCCGGCTGAAACCCTATTTTTTGCCGCTATATAATTTTGAGCAGTGGTGCATGCAGCGGTTAAGAAGGAGCTGATATTGGATAAATCAGGCCGGAGATCTTCAGGTTTACCGAAAATACTTTTCTTGCTAGTTACAACAGCAGAGTAAGTAGGTTCAACAAACTTTGATTTTCTTGCCTTATGTTGTTCTCTCAGGCGTTTAATATCAAAACTATTCAATTCCAACGATTTTTCTCGGCGAGCTGCTCCAATCCTTTTCTTTTCTGCAGCTACTCTTCCTTTTATATCATAAGCCGTTGCCATTGCTTTTCGGAGCGATTCCTCTATACCTTTTACATCATCAGGAAAACTTTCCGCCAATTTAGCAGATCTTTTAAGAAGTTTATCAGATACTTTTGTTAATAAATCACGGGCAAAGTCCCCGGAAGGAGTATCTGCTTTTATAGTTTCTTTTAAAAATTGGTACGAAGCTAACAAAAATTTCAATTTTCCAAAAAAAATGATCTGTTTATAAATACTGTTACTTTTACAGTGAGCTCTTATCCAAACCTTTGTGACTTCAGGAGCGCATGTCTCCCCTTTTTGAGGGGTAATAGGAGACTGTTGATGTAAAGGAACATGGATTAAATGCTTCTTGAATTCTTTAAAAACAGCCAGAACATCCTTATTATCAAAAGTAGTATTTCTATCCCTACCGGGAAGAGCGCGAAGTTCATACAAGGCCTGGAAAATTCCGGGATTCGGCTCTTCACTCTTCTTAGCATGAAAAAGATTCTCTTCAGAAACACCTGCATATCGAATGATAGGAGATAATAAAGTTTTTCCTATGTATTTAAAAGAATTTGCTAAAGGAAATCCTGTCGAAGTGTAGATAGAAATATCAAAAGTACCGGAACCGGTTCTCTTAAATTCATAGATAAGTATATGTCCCGGTCTATTGAGTGATCCTCCATATCCTCCTGTGAAAGAATAAGATTCTCCTTCTTCCAAATCTCGTACAGTCTTTGCTAATGCCAGTGCTTTTTCGGGCAATGGCACGATGTTTCGTGTTAATTCTATAGAGTCTGTATAAGTTGTTTTGAGCTCTTCTAAGCCTGTAAGTAATTTTTTAAAAGTCTCGTCTTTATTATTTACCGGGATTTCAGATTCACATTCTTTTAATGCCCATATCCATGCATCTAAAACAATCGTAGCTTCCATTCCTTCAACGCGGCCGGCTTTAGAGCGATTATATGGTAAGGGACCTCCGGTCAAGATGCCGGGAGCAAGGCAGTTGGCAAAAGTTTTTAAAATAGTGTTGGTTGTGTTACTGCCTTCCGGTTTATATTTTGCCTGTGAAATAATAGGGGGAAGAGAGGGGAGAGGTGCAGATTCGTTTAAGAGGGAAAGGGAGTTAATTTCCGCTTGAGACATTCGAGGTTTCGTGGTAGTGGACTCAATTTTAGGGGAGATTTTAGCCGGAATGCCCTTAGCTTTATCGGCTATTTTTTGTGCCGTTCCTGTTACGACTTCTTTAAGCTTTTTGAACTGAGTTTTAACCTGACCTGTTGTTGCAGTCAAAGGATCTAGAGTCATAATGCATTCCTTGTATTTTAAGGATACTGTGCGTTAATTGTAAGTTATTTATAGTCAATTAGATAAGAATTTCTAGAAATGAACGGAAAAATTAAAATTTTATTAATTAATTCCTTTTATTCTCATATTATAAAAAATCTTATATAATTGTTTCAATATTCTAAAAAATAAAAACTATAACAAACTTCAGTGTTTAAATATATCATATTAAATAATTATTTAATACAATTTTTTTAAGGGAATGATTAAGAAAAGTAATAGTTCTCTTCGACTCTATC
>Ga0206889_1084_pt1 | contig 12848 bp, 13 predicted proteins | sample Alteio_BWOrgHeat_57_FD_153245 | JGI IMG/M metagenome (GOLD analysis project Ga0206889, IMG submission 153245) | Enriched cells from forest soil in Barre Woods Harvard Forest LTER site, Petersham, Massachusetts, United States - Alteio_BWOrgHeat_Nextera5 ... | reverse complement strand
AATCTTAAATTGGTGCAAAGAACATAATTTATTCTTTATTGAAGATGTATGTGACGCTTTGGGAGCAAAAATTGGATCCTCTTACGCCGGCTCCTTTGGTGATTTCTCTACTTTTAGTTTTTATCCCGCCCATCATATGACGACAGGTGAAGGGGGAGCCCTCATCTCTAAAACTCCCGAATTAAGACGGAAGGCCGAATGCCTTAGGGATTGGGGACGGGATTGTTGGTGTGAGCCGGGGCGAGATAATACCTGTGGCAAAAGATTTGATTGGAAGTTGGGAGAACTCCCCGAAGGTTATGACCATAAATACATTTACTCTGAACTCGGATACAATCTAAAGGCCACAGATCTTCAAGCCGCTTTGACAAGGGAAGTGATCGCTAAAAGATTTGCACTTGACCCGCTATTAACAAAAAGGGCGGGAATTTTTCCTCCTAAAAAAGCAGCAAATTGATTTTCAAATTTCTTTGTATAGGGGCCCGCCGTGAGCCAAAGATCGAGGCTTGAGTTGATGAGATATTTCAAATCTTCAAAATCAAGGGTTTTTCCACTGGCTGGAATATAAGTTTTTCCTGCTATAAAAGGGGGGTGAAGCTCAGTTTTTAGACGAAAAAACGCCTCGGCAGCCGAGATTACCTTTTCGCGAAGCACTTCAATAGACATCGGAAAAGAATGACATATTTCATATCGTGAATAAAGGTTGTTTAAAGTCGATTTAAACGATTATTCTCTGGTTAAGATGATCAAGATAGCAGATGTCACAAAGCATTATGACCATAAGATGGTTTTGAATCATATTTCGATTGGTTTTGAACAAGAAAAAACCCATGTCTTATTAGGTTCAAGTGGGAGTGGTAAATCAACACTTCTCAGGCTCATCACTGGTCTAACCCAATTCTCAGAAGGTTCTATATCTATAAATGGCGAAATAATGAATGCTGCAAATCAACAACAACTCGTTCGAAAAATGGGTTATGTCATTCAAGATGGTGGGCTTTTTCCTCACCTTACTGTTGTTGATAACGTCATACTGGTTGCAAAAACTTTAGGTTGGGATAAAGAAAAAATTCGGCTGCGATTAGTTGATCTTTTATCTTTAGTGGAATTTGACCCTCTCCTTCTGAAACGTTTCCCCCAACAACTAAGTGGTGGCCAAAAACAACGGGTGGGTCTTATGCGGGCTTTATTTTTAAATCCCGCTATTCTACTCTTGGATGAACCCCTTGGAGCTCTTGATCCCATTGTGAGATCTTCTCTACAAAATCAACTCAAAGAAATTTTTAATCGCTTGAAAAAAACAGTTCTTCTCGTAACCCACGATATCGGTGAAGCGGCCTATTTTGGCCACACCATCACACTTATGAACGAGGGTCGAATTGTTCAGAATGGAACATTTGAAGAATTAGTGGCTCATCCCATAGAACCCTTTGTGACGGAATTTATTAATGCCCAAAAACCGCCCCCCGAACTTAAGGCTCTTTTATGAAAATATTTGGCATGGTTTCAATTATTTTTCTTTCCCCATTAGTTTTCGCTCAAAAGCCTACCGTCACAGTTGGGTCAAAAGCATTTACGGAAAGTTATATTTTGGCTGAGATCATCTCTCAAACTTTAGAACAGACTGGTGAAGTTCAAGTCGTTAGAAAATTTGGCCTGGGGGGAACAGGAATTCCCTATGAGGCTCTAATGAAGGGTTCTATCGATTTGTACCCCGAATATTCGGGAACCATTTCTGAGGCTATTCTTAAAAAACATTCCGACAACGATCTTAAAACAATTCAAGAAGACCTTGTACCAATTAATTTAATCATTACAGGCTCCCTTGGATTTAATAATACTTATGCCCTTGCCATGAACGGGAAGTTAGCAAAAGAAAAAAATATAACTGAAATCTCTGATCTCAAGAAATTTCCCGATATTCATGTAGGTTTTAGTCACGAGTTTATGAATCGTCCCGATGGATATCCTGGCTTGTCAGAAAAATACAATCTTAAGCTTACCAATATTAAGGCTCTTGAGCATAGTTTGGCCTACGAAGCGATTGAGCGTGGTGAAATTGATTTAACCGACGCTTACTCCACTGACGCGAAGATTCAAAGATTCGGCCTTCGATTACTTAATGACGACAAGCATTTCTTTCCCGATTACTTCGCCCTTATATTGGCAAGAAAAGAATTCGCCACAAAATATCCAAGAAGTTGGAAGGCCTTAAAAAAACTTGAAGAAACAATTTCGGAAGAAGAAATTCAACATCTTAATGGCCTTTCAGATTTGGAAAAAATGGAGTTCCCCCAAATTGCCGCAGAGTTCTTGCATAAGAGAAGTACTCAAATTATTGAGAATTCAACTTTAAGAAAAGTGTGGGGCTATACCAAACAACATTTGGCTTTGGTTTCTATTTCTTTATTAGTCTCTATCTTATTTGGTCTTCCCCTGGCCATTCTAGCTGCACGATTTAGAACTTTGGGGCGTTACATTCTTCTTACCAGCGGAGTGATTCAGACTATTCCCTCGTTAGCCTTGCTTTGTTTTCTTATTCCATTTTTTGGAATTGGTACAATTCCGGCTTTAGTGGCGCTCTTCTTGTATGGTTTGTTACCTATTGTCATCAATACCTACACCTCACTAATTTCAATTGATTCAAAACTTATTGAATCGGCAAAAGCTTTAGGGCTTTCTTCATTTCAAAGACTCATTCTCATTGAACTTCCTTTATCTTCACCAGCCATAATGGCCGGGATAAAAACCTCGGCAATTATTAATATCGGAACAGCAACACTTGCGGCTCTCATAGGGGCCGGTGGTTATGGCACTCCCATTGTCACTGGTCTTGCGCTGAACGATATTCCTACAATATTGCAAGGAGCCATTCCTGCAGCACTCATGTCACTTCTAGCCTATGGTCTTTTTGAAATTGCCGATCGAGTTGTAATTCCCAAGGGACTGAGATAAATAATTCGATAAAAGGAAAAATTATGAAACACTCCCCCGAATTTTTGAAACTAGTCAATGATGCGAAAAAAAACATTAAAGAATTCACCGTTCTACAGGTCGCCGAAAAAATAAAAAGTAAAGAGAAATTCTTTTTTGTTGATGTGAGAGAAGACGATGAGTTTCGCCAGAGCCATGCCGAAGGCTCAATCCATATCGGCAAAGGTGTTATCGAAAGAGATATCGAAAATGTTATTCCTGATAAATCATCAGAGATCGTTCTTTATTGCGGTGGAGGTTTTCGCTCGGCCCTTGCCGCCGAAGCCATTATGAAAATGGGTTATAAAAATGTCATTTCCATGGACGGGGGAATTCGTCGTTGGATGGAAGCGGGCCTTCCTTTAAAGAGTGGAGGCTAATTTAATCGATCAAGGCTGAGTCTGAGTTGACTGGCTTTGTCTGTAAGCTGACTGATTCTCTCTTTTTCTTGTGCGACAATTTCTGGGGGAGCATTTTTCATGAAATTTTCAGACTTGAGCTTTCCATTAGTGAGATCTAGATCTTTTTTATTGCGCTCAATTTCTTTTTGAATACGTCTAATTTCTTCTTGGAAATCAACCAGGCCCTCTAAAGCAATAATGACATTTACTCTTGAAGATCCCATAGAAATTAAATTTACTGCACATTTTTTTGTATCGCCAAGATCTGTTGCGTAAATAGTTTTATCCAGTCTTGCCAGAGCTAAAACAAAGGGATTGTTATGTTGAAGGACTTCTAAAATTTTTTTATCTTCGCTTACGATTCTTACCGTGAGTTTTATGGCGGGGCTAATTCGATTTTCTCCGCGAATGTTTCTGATGGAGGTAACAACCTCTTTTAGCAATTCAATTTCTTTTGATGCTTTCTCTGAGCCTAACTTCAAAAACGGATCGTCAGCCTTAGGATAGGGCTGGATCATTATGCTTTCGCCATGATTTGGCAAAAGATGATAAATTTCTTCGGTAATAAAGGGGGTAAAGGGGTGGAGCAATCTTACAATGTGGTTTAAAGTTTCCATAAAAATATAACCGCTTTGAGATTTCCTATTTTCATCGGTGCCATAGAGAACGGGTTTAGAAAGTTCAAGATACCAGTCACAAAACTCATTCCAAGTGAATTTGTAGAGGCTAGTTGCGGCATCGGTGAATCTATATTCTTCTAGGGCACGGGTGACTTCATCAACGGTGACTTTAAGTTGATGAACAATATAGCGATCAGGAAGAGTTGAATCCGCTTCATCAACTTTTGTAGCCAGTTTTACATTTTGAAAAGCATTTAGTGCAAATCGCGTTGCGTTCCAAATTTTATTTATAAAATTTCTGTACCCATCAAGACGATCCTCGCTAAATTTTATATCGCGCCCTGCGCCCACAAGGCTTGCTAAGGTAAAGCGCAAAGAATCGGTTCCATAATCATTAACGAGGTCAAGGGGGTCGACGATATTACCCTTACTCTTCGACATTTTTTGCCCACGTTCGTCTCGAAGAAGGGCGTGAATGTAGACCGTGCTAAAGGGAATCTCCTTCATAAAATGAAGCCCCATCATAATCATTCTCGCCACCCAAAAGAAAATAATATCAAAACTAGTGACAAGTGTGGATGTGGGATAAAATGTTTTGAGACTCGCCGTTTTTTCTGGCCAGCCCAAGGTGCTAAAAGGCCAGAGTGCCGAACTAAACCAGGTGTCGAGAACATCTTTGTCTTGTTCAAGATTGCCGCCGCAAGAACATTTTGATGGGGCGTCTATGGAAACGGTAACTTTTTTGCAGTCACTGCAATACCAGGCGGGAATGCGGTGGCCCCACCAAAGTTGTCGGGAGATACACCAATCGTTAATGTTGTACATCCATTCAAGATAATTTTTCTCCCAATTCTCTGGGAAGAATTTAATCTTCTTTTCTTCAACCACTTTAATTGCAGGATCTGCCAGGCTCTTAATTTTTACAAACCACTGGTCAGAGAGCATGGGTTCAATATTTGAGTCACAGCGATCGCAGCGGCCGACAGATAAACTATGGGGTTCTTCCTTAACGATGAGGCCAAGGTTTGTGAGATCTTCGATGATTTTTTTACGTGCATCGCTATTTTTTAATCCTTTATAAATCCCACCTGCATCATTGACCACTCCCTTCGAATCAAAAATTGAAATCATGGGGAGGTTGTGGCGCTTCGCCATTTCGTAGTCGTTAAAGTCATGGGCTGGAGTAATTTTCACAACACCGCTGCCAAAGGTTTTATCTACAAAATTATCTGCGATTATTGGAATTTCACGTCCCATAAGGGGAAGTTTTATTTGTTGACCCACATATTTTTTGTAACGCTCATCGTTTGGATTTACCGCAACGGCCGTATCACCAAGCATGGTTTCAGGTCTTGTTGTGGCGACGATAAGATCGCCATACTTAATATGCCAAAGAGAACCTTTAGTTTCGATATGTTTGACTTCAAGATCAGAAACGGCGGTTTGACATCGGGGACACCAGTTGACTAAACGATTCCCTCGATAAATGAGGCCTTCGTTATAAAGATCGACAAAAACTTTTTTTACGGCTTTTGAGAGGCCTTCATCCAGCGTAAAGCGACTTCTCTTCCAATCAACGCTGATCCCTAATCTTTTTTGTTGATCGAGGATCATTCCACCAGATTTTTCTTTCCACTCCCAAACTTTTTCAACAAATTTTTCACGGCCGAGCGTTTCTCTCTTAACGCCTTCTTTGGCTAATTGACGCTCAACCACGAGTTGAGTGGCAATACCGGCGTGATCCATACCCGGAAGCCACAAAACGTTGAACCCTTGCATCCTTTTAAAACGCACTAAGATATCTTGAAGAGTATTGTTTAGGGCGTGGCCCATATGCAAAACGCCGGTGACATTTGGCGGAGGAATAACAATACAGTAACTTGGTTTAGAAGATTTTTCCTCTGCTGCAAAGTAGTTTTTATCAAGCCAAAACTGGTACCAGGTTTTTTCGACTTGAGTGGGCTCGTAGCCTTTCGCTAATTTTTCAGGTTTTTTCTCCTCACGCATGGGGCTACTTTAATATCTGAAGGGAAACTAAATCAATGAAGTTGTAGGGGCCTCTATGCCGGACAATTATTGATTAGAATGGGTCTCTAGGGGCGTTTCCCCTTGAGACAAAAGAGCCTCAACCCGCGAAAGGCCATCTTCATTGATATTGGCCACGTCTTGGTTCCAGTTGTTATTGTTAATGTCATTTACTTCTTGGGCCAAACGAATGTCTTTAATCATGGAAACAAGGCCTTTTGAGGTTGAAGCATCCTGTACGGGATGATCCGCACTGGCCACGGCACCTAAAAAGCCAACGATTAAAAGACCAAAAAGGACAACTCGATAAATACGTTCCACAAAACCTCCTGTACCTCTCTTTAAGAACCGTTCTTAAAGGACCTTACCTGGAGAACACCTAAAGCAATCACGGTGCCTATTGAAATCATTTGGTTTTTCTGAAAAACCGTCTAAAAAAGTGACAGTCTCTGGCGAAAAGTGACGTTTTTTGCCGGCAGACCTGGCGTTAAAACAGATTGGCTTTAAAACCCTGGCCTTGACGGGTTCAAACAAAGGCCTTTAGCATTAAAATAGTAGCCAAAATAGCTTTAAGACCCGTTCAGCCAAGAGGAGACACTCACCATGAAAACGGGGAAAGTAAAGTGGTACAACCCCAAGAAACATTTCGGTTTTATAACAGGCGATGATGGGGAAGATATTTTTCTCCATTCAACCGATGTACCGCCTGGAACTGAACTGCAAGAGGGCGATAAAGTGGAATACGAAGTTGGTGAAGCCCCAAAAGGCCAAAAGGCCATAAATGTTAAAAAGTTATAATACTTTTTGATTTTAGTGGGCCCATGCGTTATCCTGTACGGAGTGGTTTGCAAAGTTATCCCGCCGATGAAAGTCTAGGGGACTTGAGCGCCCCAAAAAAATATTTTATTTGTTCAACCATAGCAAAGGACTTTAAAAAGTGAGTTACACAGACAAGACCCTTCAATGTAAGGACTGTGGCACGGACTTCACATTCACATCCCGTGAACAAGAATTCTACGCCCAAAAAGGCTTCCAAAATGAGCCCACTCGTTGCAAAGCATGCCGAGACAATCGCAAACAATCTCGCGATGGCGGCGGAGGCGGCGGGGGATACGGCGGCGGACGCGATCGTGGAGAACGTCAAATGTTCTCAGCGGTGTGTTCCACCTGCGGAGCGCAAACCCAAGTGCCCTTTAAACCAGATCCGGCTAAACCCATTTACTGCCGCGACTGTTTTAAAAAATCTCGAAACGGCTGAGCTTTTAAATTTTGAATGTTCTTAAACCCCGGTCGAGAGATCGGGGTTTTTTTTGAAAATTTCTGGGGGACCCTGGTGCCTTTTATCGGTAAGCGGGTATGCCCGTTATATGTTCCCCTAAAACTAGGCGGTGGATGTCTTCGGTTCCTTCGTAGGTATTAACGCTTTCCAAGTTTCTCATATGACGACCCACTTGATATTCATCGGTGATGCCATTCGCCCCCAAAATATCACGACAGGTTCTTGCCATTGCTAAGGCATTAGAAACATTGTTCATTTTAGCCATGCTCACATGATGAGCTTTGCAAAGACCAGAGTCTTTAAGTCGACCTAATTGAAGGGCTAAGAGTTGGGCCTTGGTGATTTCCGTAAACATATTGGCAAGTTTAGCTTGAACAAGTTGGAAGCTTGCGATGGGTTTACCAAACTGAATTCTAGATTTGGCGTAATTTCTGGCTTCATCAAAACAAGCCATCATTGAACCCAAAGCCCCCCAAGCAATTCCAAAACGAGCGTTATTAAGACAACCAAAGGGGCCTTTCAAGCCTTCAACATTGGGAAGAAGATTTGATTCCGGAATTCGACAATCGGCAAAATTCAGCTCACTTGTAACGCTGGCTCTTAGAGAAAATTTTCCGTGAACATCTTTTGTGGAAAATCCAGGGGTTCCCTTATCAACTAAAAATCCGCGGATTTTATCATCTTCAGTTTTAGCCCAAACTATAGCCACATCGGCAACTCCACCGTTGGTGATCCACATTTTACTTCCATTAAGGATATAAGAATTTTTATCTTTGCGAGCCCGGGTAATCATTCCTCCGGGGTCGGAGCCATAGTCGGGTTCGGTGAGACCGAAACAACCAATGATTTTTCCCTTGGCCATTTGGGGAAGATATTTTTGTTTTTGCTCTTCGGTGCCGTAAGCAAAAATAGGGAACATGCAAAGGGCCCCTTGAACGCTCACAAAACTTCGAAGGCCTGAATCTCCGCGTTCAAGTTCTTGCATCATCAAGCCATAGGCTGTGTAGCTAAGGCCCGCACATCCGTATCCTTTAATTGTAGCCCCTAATGTTCCGAGCTCAGCTAGTTGGGGAATGAGAGATTTAGGAAATGTTCCCTCTCGATCATGCTTTTCAATAATGGGAATTACTTCTTTTGAAACCCACTGGCGAAGAGTATCGCGAATCATTTTTTCTTCGTCAGAGAGCATGGAATCAATATTGTAAAAATCTACGCCTTCAAATGGTTTCATAAGCCAAATATGGCACTACGATTTGAGAAAGTAAAGGAGGTACGCCATACCTAAATCATGGTTAGGCCGCCGTTGACGGCCCAGGTTTGGCCGGTGACGGTATCGGCATTTGGGGAAGAGAGGAAGGCTATGACTTCGGCGACTTCGTTGGCTCTAGGGGATCGGCCCAAAGGTAAAAATTTAAGGAATTTTTCTTCAGCTTTTTTAAGGCTTGTTTCTTTGGGTTCGCGGGTGAGGAGATAATCTTCCGTGGGCCCTGTGGCAACGCAATTAATTGAAATATTAAAGGAGCCCAATTCTTTAGCTAAAGCACGGCTGTAATAAATCAAACCTCCGCGAGTGAGGGAGGCTAGAGATTCTCCTTCTACTCCGTAGCGCATCAGATCAGGTACGACATAAATAATTTTCCCCCGTCTCCGACCTTTCATAAAAGGTAAAACGCTTTGAGTGGCGTAAACGGCACTTCTCATATTGATACCAATGAGTTTTTCAAAATCATCTAAATATTCAGGGCCCAAGAGGATCGATGTTTTTGAACTGTGAAATGCAGAAACCAGAATATCAATGGCGCCGAAAGCTTCAACGGCCTTACTAAATCCTTCTTTAACGGCGTCGTTTTTAGTCAGATCAATATCGAAGTATGCGGCCTTACCGTGATGCTCTTTCACCTCGCGGGTATCAGAAATTTCATCGACGATTCTTCGGCCTTTATCGGGGGAATTGTCCATGATGGCGATATCTGCCCCTTGAGTGGAAAGACTTAAGGCAAGGGCTCGGCCGATATCGCTGGTTCCCCCAGTGATGACAAATGTGCGGTCTTTGAGTGATGGCATTTTAAAATTCTCCTAGATTAGGGCTTCGAAAACAACGGCGATACCTTGGCCGCCACCAATGCAGGCTGCACCCAAACCAAACTTTTGTTTGCGGCGAATAAGTTCATAGATCAAATGCATAGAAATTCTTGTGCCCGAAGCGGCAAGGGGATGACCAATGGCGATGGCCCCGCCGTTAACATTAGTTATTTCTCGATTGAGACCCAATTCTTTTTCTACGGCTAAATATTGAGCGGCAAAAGCTTCGTTAACTTCAATTAAAGACATATCACTTAATTTTTTACCGATCTTATCAAGGGCTTTTCTGGAAGCAAGAGCGGGGCCAATTCCCATAATTTTTGGATCACAACCCACACTGGCCCATGAGACGAGTTTACCTAAAGGTTTCAATCCTTTTTTTTCAGCAAAACTTTTTGAGGTCACGATGACACACGCTGCCCCGTCCACAATTCCAGATGATCCTCCGGCTGTAACAACGCCATCGTTTTTGAATAGAGGTTTAAGTTTTTCTAGAGCTTCAATTGTCGTTTGGGGACGAGGGTGTTCATCCTTTTCAAAAGTTATTGTGGATTTTTTATCTTTGACTTCAACGGAGGTAATTTCTTCTTTGAAAAGATTTTTATCTTGGGCGGCTTTGCATCTTTGTTGGCTGAGAAGGGAATATTCGTCAATTTCATGGCGAGAAATTTTATATTGAGTGGCTAAATTTTCAGCGGTGATAGCCATGGGGAATCCGGCATAGGGGTCGACGAGGGCAGCCACAAGGTAATCTTCAAATTCTCCAGGGCCCATACGATACCCAAAGCGCGCTTTGCGAACAACGTAAGGTACCGTCGACATACTTTCTGTTCCGCCGGCGAGAACGGCTGTGGCCTCTCCGGTCAAAATCATTTGAGCTGCTGTTATGATGGCTTGAAACCCACTTCCACAGAGGCGATTTAAACCAAGAGCGGGTACATTTACGGGGATTCCACATTTAAGGCCCATATGTCTTGGGGCATAGATCGCATCAGCGGTACTTTGAATGACGTTTCCTATGACCACATGATCTATGTTTTCTGCAGGGAGCCCCGACTGAGTAATGGCGGCGGTACCCGCCGCAACCCCAAGGTCTGTGGCTGAGAAATCTTTGAGAGTGCCCCCGAAGGCCCCAAAGGGTGTTCTTTTTCCAGAAACAATGACAATTTCTTCCATACTTTTTAGTTTAGTAAATGACTCTCTTAATTGACAGTCTTGTTTTTTACGAAGATAGTTGTGTGGCATGCACATTCTAGTATTGGGCGGAGGAGCTCGAGAGCACGCTTTAGTGAGGGCTCTTAAGAAATCCCCTAAAGTAAAAAAATTAAGTTGCGCACACGGAAACCCTGGGATTTCTTTGGAAGCGACGTGCTATCTGACGGATCCCAATGACTCCCGTCGTGTTATTGAACTCACTAACCGGATAAAACCTGATCTCGTCATCGTGGGCCCTGAGGTCCCCCTGGCTGCGGGGGTGAGTGATGCATTGCGCAACTCTCATATTGCGGTTTTTGGTCCTTCTCAGAGTGCAGCCCGATTAGAGACAAGCAAAGTTTTTTCTAAACAATTTATGACTAAAAATAATATTCCAACGGCCCGGGCGATTGTTTGTTCTTCCAAAGAAGAAATGCTTGAGGCGCAAAAACAATTTACTCCTCCCTTTGTTGTTAAAGCCGACGGCTTAGCCGCCGGAAAGGGTGTTTGCATTTGTGTTGATGAAAAGGAATTTGAAAAATGCGCCGATGATTTTTTTGTAAAAAAGATTTTAGGTGCGGCTGCTTCTCAAGTTTTAGTTGAAGAATTTGCTGACGGTGAAGAGTTAAGTCTTATGCTTCTCGTCGCTGATGGAAATTACACTTTATTGCCCGTGAGCCAAGATCACAAAAAATTACTTGATAAAGATGAAGGGCCCAATACGGGCGGAATGGGCGCTTTTGCCCCCGTAAAAAAATGGGCAAAAAGTTTGGCTAAACTTGAATCTTCTATTGTGAAGCCCACCCTTAAAGGCTTGGCCAAAGAAAATATTGGTTATCGCGGAATTCTCTACATTGGCGTCATAATGACAAAGGCAGGGCCTCTAGTTTTAGAATATAACGTTCGTTTTGGTGACCCGGAAGCTCAAGTTCTTTTACCTTTGCTTAAAGGGGATTGGGCTCAAGTTTTTTTTGATGTGGCCGAGGGAAAAATTCCAAAATTAACCTGGTCAAAAGATTCGGCCGTTTGTGTAGTGCTATCGACGGCGGGTTATCCTGAGCATCCTAAAAAAGGTGTAAAAATTTTGATTGATCGAGACCTTTTAAAGACCGACGATCAGCAATATCTTTTACATGGGTCGACGGCCAGCTACCAAGGCCTATATACAAATGGGGGTAGAGCTTTGAGTGTTGTAGGCATCGCTAAGACCACAGAACTTGCTAGAAAAAAGGCATACAATTTAATTAAAGCCGTCGAGTTTGAAGGGATGCATTTTAGAAAAGATATAGCCGTAGAAAAGAAAAAACGTGGCGGTCGTTAAACCTTTTTCAGCATGGCATTACAATACTCTTAAATTTAAAGATTTATCGGAGGTTGTGGCCCCGCCCTATGATGTGATCTCTCCAGAAGAACTGGCCGAGATGAAAAAGAAAAATCCTTATCACTATACAAAAATTATTTTGCCGGAAGGGGAGAATAAACACTCTCAAGCAGCCGAACTATTTAAAACTTGGCAGCGGGAAGATATTTTGGTTCAAGATCAAAAGCCTTCCCTTTATTTTTATAGACAAACTTTTAAACTCACTTCGACAGAATTATTCTGCCAATCTGTGTCCCCATCGCTTGTTCGAACATCCCTTTTTTGTCGTGTGGGATTGGAAGATTATAGCGCTAAGATTATTTTGCCCCATGAGAAAACTTTTTCGGGGCCCAAGGCTGATCGTTACAAACTTATGGAGTCAACCCAAGGAAATATGGAGCCTGTTTTTCTAGGTTACGACTCTCCGAGATTTAGTGGTGACGAATTTGAAAAAATAATTTTGAAGCAAAAATCCACAGAAGATTTTAAAGACGAAGCCGGAGTGACACATGAACTGTGGGCTATTTCCGATGAAAAAGTTATTGCTGAGGTAGAAAAAATTTTAGGCCCTAAAAAGTTTTATATTCTAGACGGCCATCATCGTTACGAGACGGCTTTAAAATTTTATCGAGATCATCAATCTCAAGACGCAAGACTTGATCATCGCTATGTGCTTGCGGCCATTTGCTCTTTTAGGCAAAAGGGAACGGTGATTCTTCCTACCCACCGTGCTCTGAAATTTGGAGATGTCGAAGGGGCTAGGCAAAAACTTAATCGACTTGGGTGGGAGTGGTCTGAACTCAAAGATAGAAAGTCTTTAGAAACAAAACTTATGGAATCAAAAGCCACGTCCTTTGGTTTAAAAGTTCCAAAAAATGATCATTATATATTTTTAAAAACGCCTCACAGTGAAG
>Ga0206889_1083_pt1 | contig 12859 bp, 9 predicted proteins | sample Alteio_BWOrgHeat_57_FD_153245 | JGI IMG/M metagenome (GOLD analysis project Ga0206889, IMG submission 153245) | Enriched cells from forest soil in Barre Woods Harvard Forest LTER site, Petersham, Massachusetts, United States - Alteio_BWOrgHeat_Nextera5 ... | reverse complement strand
CGTCCCGATAAGAACAACGAAGATGCTTACAATACTTACTTACAACAAATAGAATTACTGGTTCCCTATGTCAAGGAGATGGGATTCACGCACATTGAATTGATGCCCGTGATGGAACATCCTTTCGATGGAAGTTGGGGTTATCAAGGAACAGGATTTTTTGCACCCACTTCAAGGTTTGGTCCGCCGGAAGATTTTATGGCACTCGTTGATGCATTCCATAATGCGGGCATCGGTGTTATATTGGATTGGGTGCCTTCTCATTTTCCTTATGATGCACATGGATTGTTCATGTTTGATGGCACTCACACTTATGAGTATGCCGATATGCGCAAAGGTTTTCATCCCGATTGGAACAGTTATATCTTTAATTATAAAAGAGGGGAGGTTAAATCTTTCCTTATCAGCAGCGCGCGTTTTTGGTTCGATAAATTCCATATTGATGGTATCCGTGTAGATGCGGTAAGTTCTATCCTTCAATTGGATTATTCGCGTGAAGAAGGGGAGTGGGAACCAAATGAATATGGCGGCAATGGTAATATTGAAGCGATCGCTTTTATAAAAGATCTGAATGAAACGATCTATCGTGATTTTCCGGATGTACAAACCATTGCAGAAGAAGCAACGGATTGGCCGCAAATATCAGCTCCAACCTTTGCAGGTGGGATGGGCTTTGGAATGAAATGGATGATGGGTTGGATGCATGATACGCTGAGCTTTTTTAAGATGGATCCTTATTTCCGCCAGTTCAACCAGGATAAGTTCACCTTTAGTATGGTGTATTTTAATGATGAGAACTTTATGCTTCCGCTAAGTCATGATGAAGTAGTGCACGGCAAAAGTCCGATGATCTATAAGATGCCGGGTGATGACTGGCAAAAATTCGCTAATCTGCGTCTTCTCTATACATATATGTTTACCCACCCGGGTACAAAATTGTTGTTCATGGGCAACGAAATCGCCCAAACCAGCGAATGGAACTACAAAAGTGAGCTGGATTGGTTTTTACTACAATATCCGTCTCATAAGGGTATGCAAAGCTGCGTAAAAGCACTGAACGGACTCTATTCTACATCACCGGCTTTGTACGAATTACAGTTTGGCAATGACGGTTTTGAATGGGTAGATCTTAACCATCGCGCGGAAGGTGTGGTGGTTTATAAAAGAAAGGGGAAAGACCCCAAAAACGATATGCTGATCATCCTGAATTTTACCCCTATTGTGCGACATAACTGGAAAATTTTTGGTTATGGAAAAGAAAGCTGGAAAGAGGTGTTTAACAGCGACAGTATTGAGTTTTGGGGTACCGGGGATGTGCTTAATCCTGCTCCTGTGTGTAAAATAGTGGATAAAAATTCCCAACAGTGTGAAATAAATCTACACTTGCCGGCGTTAGGTGCTATAGTATTACGGTAATTATGCTTGCTCCATCCAATAAATGACCAGATATGAAAAACCTCCTTACCACAACAGTAACCTGCCTGTTGGCTATTTCGGCAGTTCAGGCCCAAACCGACAGCGCTAAAGCTTATTATCAAAAAGGACTCACGGAAAAGACCGCCCAACATTATATGGTGGCTTCCCAGGACTTTAATAAAGCCATCACCTTCGATGCAAAATTCAAAGATGCCTATATGCAGGATGCATATGTGAATATGGAAATGCACCGCACGGATAATGCCAAGGCTGATTTTGAAAAAGTATATGCCATGGATCCTAATAACCAGGACGCCATTAAAGAACTTACTGAAATTTATTACGATTATCACCAATACCAACAAGCCATTGATTTTGCCGGCAGATGCAAAGCCTGCACCAATGCAGAACGTATCATTGCGATGTGCAATTATCAACAGGAAAACTATGAAGATGCGATCACTGGTTTAATGGATGTGATCCAGAAAGATCCAAGAGATGCAGAAGCAACTTATACCATAGCAAGAAGCTATCTCGAACTGGAAGAATACATAAAAGCAGTTCCTTTTTATCAAAATGCAGTGATGCTGGATCCTACAAAAAATGTATGGATGTATGAATTAGGATTGCTGTATTACAATAACGACGATTACAAAGATGCTGTGGTGCTTTTTGATAAAGCAGCAGCTGCAGGATACAATCAAAGCAGCGATTACAACGAAAACCTTGGTTTTGCCTGCGTTTACAGCGGAAGCTTTGACAGGGGTGAAAAAATACTATTGAGCTTATTGGCAAAAAGACCCAATAATAAAGATTTGATAAGAGGTGTGGCAGATGCTTATTACAGTCATGGTTTGTATGATAAGTCATTGGAATTTTGCCAAAAACTGATGATGATGGACGCTAAAGATGGCAGAGCATTGTATCAGGCAGGTATGTGTTTCCAGAAAAAAGGGGATAAGGACAAAGGACAACAAATGTGTGATCAAGCAATTCAGTTAGACCCATCTTTGTCAAGTCTTCGTCAGAAAGAAATGACAACAGGACTTTAATTATACATTTTATTTAACTTATTGAGAACCGGAAGCCCTGCTTCCGGTTTTTTGTTTCGCATAAGCGGCATACATATTGTGCCAAAATAGGTATGGGTTGCTTGTCGGGATATGCTGTTCCGTCGGCTAATGCCTAAACTATTAAAACCGTTTTTATGAAAAAGCTTTCCATCTCCGTTGTTTGCATATGCTTATCTGCCATAGTATTTGCTCAAAATGATAGCGCCCGTATCTATTATGAACAAGGGCGGGAACAGGAATCTGCGAAGCGCTTTGCTGTGGCTTCTGCGGATTTTAATAAGGCCATCTCTTTAGATCCAAAATACAAGGATGCCTATTTACAGGATGCATATGTTAATATGGAAATGAGCCGAACAGATAATGCTAAGGCGGATTTTGAAAAAGTGTATAATATTGATCCCGACGATCAGCATGTTATTAAAGCATTGACCATGCTTTACTATGATTACCATCAATATAAGTTAGCTATTGCATTTGCCAATAAGTGTACTATATGTGATAATGCAGAACGTATCATCGCAATGTCGAATTATGAACTGGAGAATTATGAAGAAGCGATCTCTGGATTGCAGGATGTGATAGAAAAGGATCCCGCCGATGCAGAGGCAACCTATACTGTTGCGAGAAGCTATCTTGAATTGGAAGAATATGTTAAAGCAGTTCCTTATTATCAAAAAGCAATTGCATTATATCCAAAGAATACCTGGTTGTATGAATTGGGATTGCTATATTATACCAATGAGGCTTATAAAGATGCAGTGGTGTTGTTTGATAAAGCAGCGGCAGCGGGATATAATCAAAGCAGCGATTATAATGAGAACCTTGGGTTTGCGTGTGTGTACAGCGGTGATTTTGCGAGAGGTGAAAAAATATTGCTGGCATTATTGGCTATAAGACCAACGAACAAAGATCTTTTAAGAGGTTTGGCAGATGCTTATTACAGTCATAAAATGTACGACCGGTCATTAGAGTTTTGCCAAAAATTGTTGACACTGGATGCCAAAGATGGAAGGGCGATGTACCAGGCCGGCATGTGCTTTCAGAAAAAAGGTGATAAAGAAAAAGGACAACAATTATGTGATGAAGCTATTCAGATAGACCCTTCGTTGGCCAATCTTAAACAGAAAACATCTTCAGAGGGGCTTTAAAAATATTTCTGCCAACATACACCGCGCGCTTCCGCCTCCGGATGTTTCAATGGTTGTAAGTGGAGAATATAATATGCGATTGTATCTCTTCAAAATATCCAGTTGTTCTGTCGTAAGTGAATGGTAAGCTTGTGAAGATAGGATCAATAGTTTTTCTCCTGCTTTATTGATCACTTGTAACATGTTTCCGGCAAAAGCGTGCATCTGTTCAAGTGAGATAGCAATAATGATTTTATTCGTTTGTTTAATTGTTCTTATCAAATTCTCCTGCTCTTCTTTATTTGGAATAGAATCAAGACAGACCACTACATATTTATCTGCCACACACATCACTACGTTTGTATGATAAACGGGAGTGCCTGTTGCATCAACCGATCTGAATAATGTTGTTGTGTAATGTGCAACTGAGCAAAATTTATTCAACGCTTCAATATTTGTTCTTGGAGAAAGGCAGGTATATGCGATCTTATTATCCCTGTCAAGCACCATGCTGCCGGTCCCTTCTAAAAACATATGCTTATGTTCATAATTGCTTAGGTCGATCAACTCTGTTACAGCAAATTTATGTTTGATAGTGTCCAGCACATGTTCTTTCCGTTCTTTTCTCCGGTTTGCTGCAAACATGGGGTAGAGTATGATTGTTCCATCTTCATGAAAAGAGATCCAGTTATTGGGGAAGATAGAATCCGGTGTAAAAGGTTCGGGCGTGTCATTAATGATCGTAATATCTATTCTGTTCTTTATAAGAAGATCGGCGAATGCATCAAACTCCTTCAATGCTTTTTCCTGTATAGATGAATCGGTGCCGGCTACCTGGAATGCATTGTTCACTGCAGTTTCTGCATTGAACCCAAAGTTAACCGGTCGTATCATTAACAGGTGTGAAGTGTTTTGCATCGATCATAATTAAAGTTCATCTCTTAAGAGCGGCATACTCATACAATGGAAGCCTCCGCGAGCTCTTGATAATTCTGCCGAAGGCATGAGGATCAATGTGTCTTTTATAGTAGAGACATCCGTTGCTCCGCTTTCGATCTGTTGGATCAATTCATGCACGTGAATAATAGCAAAGCTATTCTGCTCAAAAGCTTCAATGGTCTTATCATTGCGGTCATAACCCAATATAACACCTTCTTTCAATGCCAATAGATTGCAGGAATCGGTCCATTGTTCCCGTGTATCAAAAGGGAATTCGTTATTGCCCGAATATATAAAGATGGTCTTCTCTTTAGATCTAAGATCATTCTTACTGATATCATGTAATAATTCTTCTATATTATCAAAATACACGGGTTTATGGATATCGCCTTTCTTGAACTGCGTGATCTTTATCCGTTCTTCTTTTTTCAACCCTTGCAATGTTCTTTGTACAGGATCGGCATCTACCATCATCATTGCTTTTTTAGAAAAGCTGCCGAGCAATACCCAAACATTTTTTTTCACCTGTGTGAAGATGGTATCAATGTGCATATAATCCCGCTTCTTGGGTATCTGTACTACTGAAACTTTTTTTACAACATTCTTTTCAAACAATATATTAATAGCACGATGGGCCGCTTCCATAGAAGTCCGCTCACTAACGCCAATGAGTACATGTTCTTTACTCACAACCATTACATCACCGCCTTCGAGCGTGACCTTATTATTGTCATCGCTGTCTTCCGGTAATAAAAAATGATGTGAAGTATCCGGTATCTCTAAAATATTCTTTCGATAAGCCGCAAAGAACGGATGATTGAAGAAGATATATTTTGCCAGTAAGGCTTCTCTTGTTCTTGCTTTTCGGGCAGGCCTGTTCAATAAGATATGTTCATTGATAACAATGCCGATATCCCTGGTAAAAATAAAATTAGGAATGGGAGGGAAGATCATCTCTTTATCATCGATCGTGCCGCTGATCAATACTCCTGCCAGTTTGGTGGGTGCCAGTTTAGCAAGAAAATTCTGTGTTTCATACGAGCATCCTTCAATAGCAGCTGCAGAAGCAACCAGCTTCAGCTTCAATTCTTTGTTCTCCAATATCTCACTCAATAACCATTGTAATTCTATTACCTTGTCCGACTTAAAAAAATCTTTATGAGCAGGTTTATAAAAGTTACGATTGGCAGTAGTGCCATCGATCTTAGCAAGCTTGCCTTTTATCTTTTCGGGGTCTAAAAAATAGAGCAATATCTTGGTGTAAAAATCATATTCCTTTTTACGGATCGTCTTTAAATGCACAATGTCTTCAAACAGCCAATCCTGCGCTTTGGAAGGCACAACTTTCCCGAGCCCGCTATCCGGACTATGCACCAACAGGCGCCTTAGCGTTCCAATCTCTGAGCTTACGGACAAAAGGTTCTTATTCCTCATAAAATATAAACGAATTAATACAGGATTTAGTCTTGATTTTGGAAACCCAATTATTGCATTTTGCTTCTGGCTTCCATACTCCAAACCAATTCACTAATAAACACAGCGGCTCTTTTATCAACGCCTTCTTTATCTGCAGGTACTCCGTTCTCATCAAATGATTTATCGATCATTGGTACAGGGAACAATGCCGGGACCGTCCATGCCCTTATTTTCCATAAAGAAAACTGAATGGAGGTAATAACCTGTGCACCACCCCAGGGCCCATTCGAAACAGTAGAAATTGCGACGGGTTTACGGTGCCATTCTTCATACAAAACATCTGTTGCATTTTTTAAAGCGGCAGGATAACCACCATTGTATTCTGGAGTAACAATAAGCACCCCATCAGCGACTTTTATCTTGTCGGCATATTCCACTAGTTTGGGTAAAGGATCTTTGGTGTATTGCAAGCGTTCAGAAAAAACAGGGAACTGGTATTCCATCAGATCAATGATCTCTACCGTTCCGATCTTATTATCTTCTATGTATTTTTTAAAATAAAGTGCTACGCGATGGCTTTTTCTCCCGGTGCGTACACTTGCTGAAATGATTGCGATATGTGGCATATGATTCTTTTTTATAAATGTAACTGCTAAATCCGGTCCAAACTACCTCTGACATGCTGATTTATCTTAATGTAATTGACAGTCAGCATTGAATATCGTCATCTTTGGGTACTTATAAACCTTTTGCTGTTAAAAAACTGTGCATAAGTAGAAGAATCAAGGTATAAAATCAAGTTTTTCTTTTACCTCATTCAGTTATATTTGCCCTCTTACATAAAACCCAAAGATCAGTGCGTTTAAAGAGTTTAGAAATCAAAGGATTTAAAAGTTTTGCCGATAAAACAGTATTGAATTTTGACGAAGGTATCACCGGCGTTATCGGGCCCAATGGTTGCGGAAAAAGCAATATCGTGGATAGTATCCGCTGGGTGATCGGTGAGCATAAGATCAGCAACCTGCGTAGTGAAAATTTAGAAAGCCTTGTGTTCAATGGTTCTAAAACGCGTAGCGCCAGTGGTTTGGCTGAGGTAAGTCTGACGTTTGAGAATACCCGCAATTTACTACCGACCGAATTCAGTACGGTTACGGTTACCCGAAAATTTTATAAGAGTGGTGAAAGCGAATATCGCCTGAACGATGTACAGTGTCGTTTAAAAGATATCCATAATCTCTTCATGGATACGGGTATCAGCACCGATAGCTATGCCATCATCGAATTAGGGATGGTGGATGATATTATCAAGGATAAAGAGAACAGCCGTCGTAAAATGCTGGAACAAGCAGCCGGCATCTCTATCTACAAGACAAGAAAGAAAGAAGCGAAACTAAAGCTGGATGCGGCGGAGCAGGATCTTGCCCGTATCGAGGATCTTTTGTTCGAGATCAACAATCAATTAAAAACATTAGAAAGCCAGGCGAAGAAAGCGGAGAAGTATTTTGAGATAAAGAAAGAATACAAAGAGATCAGTATTGAACTGGCGAAAGCCGCGTTGGAAGGATTTAATATCACTTACCGTGATCTTAATGAACAACAACAAACAGAAGTTGATAAGCGTATCGAGCTGGAAACAGCCATCGCAATGGAAGATGCTGCGTTGGAAAAAGAAAAACTGGGTTTTATTGAAAAGGAAAGAGTGTTGCAACAAAAGCAACACGCTTTTAATGAATTGCTGGAAGAATTAAGAAGCAAGGAAAATGAAAAAAGCCTTAGTGCACAACACTTACAGCATCTAAAAGAAAAAGAAACCAGTCTGAATGATTTCTTAAAAAAATCATCCGGGCAATTAACTGGCTTACAGGAAAGCATTGAATTTACCAGTCTGCAAATACAGGATGAAGAAACCAAATTGCAGGAATATGAGGGAAGCCTGGCTGCATTAAAAGCCGCGGTAGAAGACAAACGCAAAGTGTTTGATGAAAAGAGAAGTGCTATTGATGAACTGCGTCGCGAGAATCAATCGATCCAACGCAACCAATTCGAAGCGGAAAAAAAGGTAGCCGTTGCCGATACTTCTATTCAGAATGTGCAGCGTACTATTTTGCAGATCCAGGAAGAGAAAACACAGCGCCAGGCGCAATTGCAACAATTATTGGCAGATAAAGAAATTAAAGAACAGGAACTGGCGGAGAAAAAAGAAGCTTTATTGGGTTTCCAACAACAACACGAATCTGCTAAAGAACAAATACTACATACGCAAGGGATCGTTGAAAAATTACGCAACGAACTAGCAGAAGAAAACCGTAAGCTGGATAGCAAGAAGAACGAATATGCTTTATTGAAAAGCCTGATCGATTCAATGGAAGGTTATCCGGAAAGTGTAAAATATTTGCACAATAATCCTGAGTGGAATCATTCAGCACCCTTATTATCGGATATCATTTATGTACAGGAAGAATATCGCGCTGCGGTAGAAAATATATTAGAGCCTTACCTGAATTATTATGTAGTAAAGAATTTGGAAGAAGGTTTGCAGGCCGTTCATTTATTGGATAACAATAAAAAAGGGAAGGCTAATTTCTTCTTGTTGGATAAATTCAGTTCGTTTGATCAGGCGCATCAGCCTGCATCTACATTGGCTGCGCTGGATGTGGTGGAGATCGATCCCAAGTATTCAGAACTTGCCCGTCATTTATTGGGCAATGTATTTATCGCTGAAAATGATGATGCATTGCATAACAGCAATGGTGCAGTAGTATTGGAAAAAACAGGTAAGTATGTAAAAGGAAAATACTCGTTGACCGGTGGTAGTGTTGGTTTGTTTGAAGGCAAGAAGATCGGCCGTGCCAAGAATTTAGAAAAACTGGCGGATGAGATCCTGATACAGGAATTAGTAGTGAATGGGTTGAAAGCAGATATACAATCACGTCATGATGAAGTGATCTCGTTCAATGCGCAATTGCAGGAAAATTCCATCAAGCAAACGCAACAGCAGATCAATGAGCTGTCTAACCTGGTGTTCTCTTTACAAAACAAAACAGAGAACCTGCATCATATCGAAGAGACAAGCAACAGGCGTTTGGAAGAGTTGGATCAGCAATTAGCAGCCAATCAGCAAGCTATTTCAGGAACCCGTGAAGAGTTGGAAAAACTGAACCTGCAATTGCAACAATTAAATGCCTCTTTGCAATTGGTAGAACAGGATTATGCAACGGCAGAACAGGAATATGGTATTGCAACAGCGAACTTTAATGATAGCAATCTTCAGTTCACACGTCAGCAAAGCAAGCTTACTTCTATCAAGCAGGAGTTTGAATTTAAGAGCAAGCAATTGCATGATCTTCAATTGCAGATCGAGAACAGCACGGCTCAATTGAATGAAGCATCTTCAAGCATTTCAGCAACCGCGGAAGCATTGAGTGTATTGGAAGCTTCAGTGATCGCGATGTTGCAAAACAAAGATGCAGAAGAAAAATTGCTGAATGAAGCAGATCAGGAATATTATAACCTGCGTACGATCCTGGCGGAAAAAGAAACAGCACTTCGCCAAAAACAAAAATCAAAAGAAGGCATTGATCATTTATTAAATGATATAAAAGACAGGCTCACCAATCTTAAACTGCAACTGGCAGGAATGAAAGAGCGTTTGAATGTAGAGTTCAAGGTGGATCTGGATATTATCATTGATGAACCAAGGACAGGTGATACGCCATTGGAAGAATTGCAGGAGAAGAATGAACGCATGCGCAAACGTTTGGAAAATATCGGAGAGATAAATCCCACTGCTATTGAAGCGTACACCGAAATGAAGAAAAGATATGAGTTCATTTTGGAACAAAAGAATGACCTGGTTACTGCAAAGGATAGTCTGATGTTAACCATCCAGGAAGTAGAAGCAACGGCCAATCAACAGTTCCTGGATACCTTCAATAAAGTGAGAGAGAATTTCCAAAAAGTGTTCAAAGCACTATTTACAGAAGATGATACAGCAGATATGGTGTTGAGCGATCCGGAGAATCTTGCTGAAACAGGTATTGAGATCGTGGCTAAACCAAAAGGTAAACGTCCAAGTAGTATTGGTCAGTTAAGTGGGGGAGAAAAGACACTTACCGCAACCGCTTTGTTGTTCGCGATCTATTTGATCAAACCTGCACCGTTCTGTATTTTGGATGAGGTGGATGCTCCGTTGGATGATGCCAATGTTGGCAAGTTTACCAACATGATCAAGCAGTTCAGTGAAAACTCACAGTTCATCATTGTAACGCATAATAAAACAACAATGAGTGCTGTGGATGTGATCTATGGTGTTACTATGCAGGAACCCGGCGTAAGTAAGCTGGTTCCCGTGGATTTCAGGAGTCTAAACTAGCCATTCCCGATAGGTTTTACGCCGTCTCGGCTTAGCTGAGACGGCTTTTTAATTTTTCGCTAAAAAATGGCAAATAATCCCCGTATTGTTTACATTTGCTAACTCAAAATAGCCTCTATATGAAAATAACGAACTTGCTTAAGCTTTTGATAGCTCTATTGGTTATTGGTGGTCTATCCTCCTGTTGCCAGGATATCAACTGCGGTTCCGGACGGTTGAGTGTGATTGGATTTATCAATTTTGATACCGCTGAGATCAATTCAACTATTGTAAGAAGATTTCCAATAGGACCATCCTATCAGATCCAGAATAAAATAGATTCTTTCAGATTGAGTAGTTACGGTACGTTCTCGCATGAATCCAATGATACAGTGGATGTTACTATTACTGATGCTGCACCATTTCATTTGTCTCCGGGCTTCAAATATCAACTATATGTTCCTTCAGTACCTGATTCAGTAACGATTGATAGTATAATGGATACGCAACACCAGCTTCAGGCATGTTCCGGTACAGAATTTTCAGCCAAGTCATGTGATAATCCATTGACAACTGTATACGAGGATAGTAATGCCGTATCAAATGCAATCTCTTTTCAAATACTTTATTTTACCCGATAGAAGAAAGTAATAAGATCAAATTAAAAATGGTCCCGGTTTACCCGGGACCATTGCTTTTTAACCAAACTAAACACGAGATTCTTATTATTCAGTCCAATGTTTTTTGATAGTGAAAAGTATCAGGTAGTCATCTGATTCATCTGTGTGACCCGAAGACAAAATCTTCACTGCATTCTTATCAAAGTCCATAAAAAATGTGTACTTATTACCTACATCACTTGTTACAGAATAAGTGTAACAATTACATTCGGTCATATAATCTTTACTATTAACGTAGTAAGATGATTTGATGTCGTTGGTAGTATGTGTGATGATCGTTTGATCAGCGTTGATGACAAACATACTGGAGAATTCATCGTTTGTTCCGCATTTATCAAACAGTTTGGAGCTGGTAACCCAATAGCAGGTTTGCTTGTTAGAGGTGCTGACATATGTCTGAGCCTTGGTAAGGCTACAGGCCAATAATAATAGGCTGAGGCTTAATAGTCTTAATTTCATATTGGTTAATTTTTAGTTAACAGCAAGGTAAAAAAAAATCCTTAAAATTCTTATTAATTGATTATTAATCTTTTCCATAACTATTAATACCATATATCTGCCTGATCCTCGCCGCTGGCCGGTTGATCCGGGGTTATACCTAGAAGTTTGCGGGGCAGCCAATTTGTTTTATATTTGAACACCACTCATCCTATGTTTTGCTGCGCAGAACAAAAACCCAATAAATCCGGTACTTTATAGGTCTTGTTTACCCATGCAATATGCATGTTCACCTAAACTATTGTATCATGAGGAGATTTAAAAGCTCTTACCAAATTGGCTTATCGCTGCTTATTGTTTTTGCAGGAAATCTGCTTTCCGGATGCAAAAAAACAACTACTGCTACCGCTACATCACAAATATGTAGCCAGATAACGGGTGTTGAAGCCATTTACTGGGATCTTGATAATGGCATTCCCCGTACCGATATACCGGGTGGGGTACCAACGGTTACCAGTATCGGCGGTACTTATATTCATCCTACTGTTCCATTACTAACGTTTATTTATCCATCAGGCTACACGCCTTATACCGATAATACTTCAGGTGCTGTTGGAGTGAACTTGTTGCGCAACGATAACCAGGCGATCTGGCGCTATACTAATATTACTTATTATGGTAGTACTACTCCTGCAGCCGTGGTCAGTTCAGAAGTATCAAGTTTGCAATCTTATTTAGGAAGTTCTGCATCTATAACAACCGTTTGTTCTGAATCGGGTACACTGCCAAGAGCTCCCGGGATTGCTACCACCAGCGATGCAGTTCTTATCACTTTTGGAAATTATACCGCCGTGATCAATGTTGGCATAACCAGTGAAACAGGCTTACCCGGCGAACAAATTACCATCAGTACATCTGAAGCCCCCACCACCCAGTTTGCCAATGAGGCATTACATACTTTTTTAGCGATCGATTACCAGATGTTATACACAGGTAGTGGTGAGCTGGATAGTGACGGTGACGGTTACCCGGATAGCATTGATGATTTTCCGTTTGATCCGACAAGGCATTAGGCCGTTTTTCTTTCTTGTATAAAAGGTCGCACATCTTTGATGATCGTCATGGATAAAATATAATTTATTCTTACCCAACCTATTGCTCCTGACCGGCGTATATTATCAATAATTACTCCAACCAAAACCAACTTTTATATGAGAATTAAAATATTTCATGCATTATTATTGCTTTCAGTAATTGGTTCTTTAGCTGCCTGTAAAAAAGATGCAGCTTCATCTCCCGGCGGTTCAGCATATTATTTCAGGGTATATAGAGATGCTGCCTGGGTAAATTATTCTAACGTTGTTGGTGGAATTGGCCCCGATGGATATGATCCTTCAAAAACGGATCTGTCTATACAGG
>Ga0206889_1081_pt1 | contig 13231 bp, 11 predicted proteins | sample Alteio_BWOrgHeat_57_FD_153245 | JGI IMG/M metagenome (GOLD analysis project Ga0206889, IMG submission 153245) | Enriched cells from forest soil in Barre Woods Harvard Forest LTER site, Petersham, Massachusetts, United States - Alteio_BWOrgHeat_Nextera5 ... | reverse complement strand
ATTCTCCTTATCTTTTTTATTTACTGTATTGATTTTTTTTGATAATGTTTATGGAAATTATAAACTTATTGAGGATATTATGCAGGTCGGTTTTTCAAGATTTAACTCAGTTGCACCTTTTTTTAGACGCAGTATTTTTTCCCCACAAAAGATCCCCTTCACACCTTATTGTAATAGAAATTTTGTAAGCTTTGGGAGTATACGTGAAAGAGTAAGGATAATTGCCCTACAAAAAGAAATTTTTCTTCAAACAATACTACGAAATGCGATACAAACCAATAACACGGCCTTTGCAAAATTTGCGATATATGCCGGAGCTCCTATCAATCGTCAGGATAAAGAAGATCCTTATGATTACCCTATTGTAAGAGCCGCCTATAACCGTGCAAACGAAATAGCTGATTTACTCATCGAAGCCGGTGCCGACGTGAATAAGACTTGTTTCCATGGACATACACCGCTGCTGGCTGCTTCCGCAAGAGGAAATACGGGTCTGGTGAAATCTTTATTACTAGCCCGAGCAGAAGTCAATATAGCCGATCGTGAAGGCCATACCGCTCTTATGGAAGCCTGTGGCAGCATGGAAATTGAAACCGCAACTACGTTACTGAATGGGGGAGCTGACCCTCATCTCGCTGATAAAAAAGGAAATAATTCTTTATTACACGCCATAAAAAGTAGTTTTTATGAAATTGGGGTAACTTGTGGATTTGAAGATGAAGCTATTTTGCCCTTTGTGGAAAAATTGATCGGCTTGTCTAAAATTGATGCAGCCGATTATGAAGGCAATACTCCCTTAATGGTTGCCGTTGCAAAAGGATATTTCCCTATTATAAAATTATTGCTGAAAGCAAATCCGGACAAAAGTATTGTAAATCAATCAGGACAAACAGCCCTCTCTATTGCCACTACACAATTAGAAAGGAGAGAAAAACTTGCGGAAAGTTACCTTACAATAATAGAAATATTAAAAAATGCCGATACCTCCCGGCCAACTTCTCCGAAAAAAAGTCAAGATAACAATATGTTCGAACTGATCACATTCTTCAATAATATACACAAAAATAACATAGACAAAGTAGCCCGGTTTATTGAAGAGGGAAATGATGTTAACCAACCGGATAGTTACTTCAATGAAACTCCGCTTATAAGAGCGGCAAGAAAAGGAAACATTGAAATAGTAAAATTGTTAATCGATGCCGGTGCAAATACTTTGATAAAAAATATACGCAACGATACTGCCTTAGATGAAGCTATGTGGGGTTATGAAGATAATCTAAAAACAATAGAACGCTATCATGAAGTTCTTACGATGATGAAAATGAATGATGAGCAATTGAAAGCATATGATGAAATGTGCCGGTTATTCCAATTACCTAAAGAATAGAGGATTTTTTTATTGTAATCCATGTCTCGGAAGGAAGGTCGGCACCTAAAACTTGTACCGCATGCTTTCCGAGAATATTCCCTAATTTTGCACATTTTTCAAGAGGAAATCCTTTGAGATAGGCGTATAAGAATCCTCCCGTGAAAAGATCGCCCGCTCCTGTGGAGTCAATCGGCTCCACAGAGTCTACAGGTTGATAAATCAGTTGTTCTTTTGATCCGGCATAGCACCCGAGCTTCCCCGCCATCACAACTGCACAAAGACATATATTGCTTAAAAAAGAGCAGGCATCCGATCCGGATAGTTGCGTCAAAGCTTTCGCTTCGTCTGTATTTGCGATGACAATATCCACATATTTTTCCAATAGAAAGAGTACTTTTTCTCTATATTGTTCTACAATTTCGTAACCGGAAAGATCAAAAGAGATGAGAGCACCTGCATTTTTAGCATGTTCGAAACTTTTTTCTACAAGATCCCCTTTTACCAGATTATAACCCTCCATGTGGAGAAGTTTGATCCCATCAAAAATCGACGGCCGGATATCTTTCGAGGACATTTCCATGCCCGCACCTAAATATGTTCTCATGGTCCGTTCTCCGTCCGGAGTGACAAAGCAAAAAGCTATGCCTGTCGGAGTTGCGGAGTAAGAAAAGAGCGGGACAATATTTTGTTCAAGTAAAGTAGGCTCCCAAAAATCTTTTCCGATAGTGCCATGGCCTATTTTTCCTAAGAAAGCGCACTTTTGATTGAAATGAGCGAGAGTTTTTATGACATTGGCAGCGCTTCCTCCCGGGGCAATCGATCCTATACCTTCAAAATTTGTTAGGAAATCGGCGCAGGTTGCAGAATCAATTAAAATCATGCCCCCTTTACCGCCCGGAAGATTTCGAATAAAATCGTCTTTTACCGGAATGATCCTATCGAGGATGGGAGCTCCTATTCCTAAGATGTCATATGGATTTTTCATGATTTTTGTTCATTAAAATTTTCTTTATGTATTCACGATTTGCATAGAGATAATCGACTCCGGAAAAAACCGTATAGAGAGCTGCAATGCCGACGCTCAATGCGGCGTAAAATTGTAAATCATCTTCCGGCAGATAGCCTAAAGATTCGGGTATCATGAGAAAAAGGACTATAAACGCCGCCATAGCCTGAATCACCGCTTTGAGTTTTCCGCTAAAGCGGGCAGCCAGGGCAAATCCGCGCAAGGCGCATATTGTTCTGAGGGTGCTGATGACGGAGTCTCTATAGATAAAAATAAAGACAAAGAGAATGGGAAGTTTTACAGGAGGCTGTGTAAAAGTAAGAAAGATGGAGATTCTGTAAATACTGTCTGCCATCGGATCAAGAATTTTTCCCAGATCGGTAACCTGATTATATTTTCTCGCAAAGTATCCGTCAAACGCATCGGAAAGTTCCGAGACACCCATGAGGAAGATGAGAATATAGGGAAGGAATATGGGACTGATCCCAAAATAATCATGAGCCACATAGATCAGTAAAAAAACCGGACTGATAAAAATTCTGGTGAAAGTAATGTAATTGGCAATCGTCACAAAATCCCTCTTTTTCGTGTGATAATGAACTTTAAATCTATCGTAAAGTCCCTTTTACATACAGTACATAATTTTAAACTTGTTGCGTGTTTCCAAAAAATTCTTTACTTGATTTGTAAACAATTTCATGAGATAGTATTTGTCTTAACCCTAAGGAAAATCAGAATGAAGTTTTCATTGGCCAAAGAGCATCGTGATTTTTTTAATATGCACGGAATGCTCGAAATTGAAGGTATTTTTACAAAAGAACAGTCGGAAATTCTTTACTCCCAAATTCTTGACGCTTTTCTAAAAAGAGGGATTACTCTAAGAAAAAGCAATAGTACCGTTCTGTTTAAAGAAGGTCCTGATTTATCGCGCGAAAATTCTGATCTTCAAAAAATTATATACAAAAAAAATCTGGGGGAAGTCGCAGCAGAGCTCGGATTTTATCCTCCCCTTCGCGTCGGATATGACCGATTTATCCCTTCCGGATACCGGAATAAATCGATTAAACCGCTTGAAGCGATGGGTTATATGCAAAATATTCTTTGCGGCTATATTATTTGTCTGAAAGGACCTGAAAAAGACGAATCGGAAGATCTCCCCTCCCCTTTTTCTAAAACCCCGGGAAATGTAGTTTTTATACGACCGGATTTCCCGATCGATTTTTCTTTGTTAAATGAACGGGAAGGATATGAGTATCTGCTGGCAACATTTGTAGGACCTAAAGCTCTTTATTATTATAATGAAGAAGATGAGCACACGCATTTTTTAAAGAAGTTAGGGTATGTTTTCGGAGACAGAGTGACTGAGGTGACTCATCCGACTGTTTGTCGCAGGTAAACCAAGCAAAGAGGTCTGATGAAAATTGAGATCATTCGCACCGGTAAATCAACGGCGCAAGCCAACATGGATTTTGATTCCGCCCTTTTAAAAGAGATAGACAAAAGTCCGGTGCCGATCCTGCATCTATACGATTGGATAAAACCGAGTGCTACCTACGGGTATTTTTCTAAGCCGGAAGAGTTGTTGGATCCGGAAGGCATTGTAAATTATTCTCTTGATTTAGGTAAAAGACCTACCGGCGGCGGTATTATTTTTCATTTGACCGATTTTGCCTTTTCTTTTCTTGTGCCGGCAGAGCATCCAAAATTTTCCCTTAACACTCTCGAAAATTATACCTTTGTTAACTCGATAGTAGCAGAAGCTATCCGTCAATTTTCAAAAAAACATGTGGTTCCCCGATTATTTACTCCTGAAGATATAAGTGAAGGAAGACGTTCAGCTGACTTTTGTATGGCTCGGCCGACTATTTATGACATTATGATTGAGGGGAAAAAGGTCGGCGGAGCGGCACAAAGGCAAACACGAAAGGGATATCTTCATCAGGGTTCCGTGCTCCTTACGGAGCCTCCGGCGCATATGATTCATGCTTTACTTTCCGATAAAGGCAGCATAGCCAATGACATGGGGAAAAAGGGCAGACCGATATTGCTTGATCAGACGGATTCCGGTTCTCCGGAAGAATTACGGGAAGAGTTCCAAAACCGGCTAATCAAAACTTTTTTATCCGGATAAGTGCGAATCTTAACCTAAACTTTATTTCTATTTGTTACGATGACGTATTATTGTGAATTCGGATAAATACGGCAAATTTTTTTATGAAAATCCTATATATTTTTTTTGTGATCATACTCTTCTTTTCCTTTTCCTGCCGATCCGACCGGCAATCGGAATCGGGTACACCCCCTTCTATGTCTCTGGTTCGGAAATATTTCGGATATGAATATATCGACCGTATCATAGAAACGGAGGCAATGATTTTTTTAAAAATCACTCCCCAATTCCCTTCCGATTTTATTATTGACGAGAAAAAAACCTACCTTTCAAATAAAGAGGTTTCTGATATAAAAAAAATACTTCTCAATGATTCCGACTATCTTTTCGAATTGGAGAAAAGAACTTTGTTTATTCCGGAATTTGCGTTAGAAATTCCGGATAAAGAACCGTTTATCATTCTTTTTAGTCCGACTTCAAAAGAAGTCTCCTTATTTTCAGAGACGGGGAAAACAATGAGGGTCAATATAGATCCTTCTTTTGATAGAATAATGGAAATACTATCGAAATACTATGACCGGAACGGAGAGTAAATGTTGAGATTATCTTCCTATATCGCTCTCTTTTTTCTCGGCATTTTCCTATTCTTTTTTCCGACCTCCGGATCGGCCCAAGAAATCCGGCTTATCATGATTTGTGACATAAAAGCTTATGACATAAGAACTTCTGTTATATCGGATATTGATTTTATTAAAAGTGAAGTGGGTTATATAGCTTCGGTACTGGAACTCCCCCTAAAAATAGATCTTTTTACCGAAGATACTTTAGATGAAACATTTCCTGAAAAAATCAATGAGATAAAAATTGAAGAGGACGATATTGTTTTTTTCTTTTTTTCAGGTCACGGTTACAGAACAGAAAATAAAGAAGATTTTTTTCCTTATCTGTATATTACAGATCTTAAAAAGGGTGCGGATTTTTCGCATATCATCACAACATTACAAAACAAAAATCCCCGTTTTTTGCTGGCTTTAGCTGATTGTTGCAATAATATCATCCCTGAAAAATTTGCGCCTCCCTTAATGGATCGGTATAAGTGTTTTATGAGTGTACAAAATTCGGATATCGCCGAATATTATAACACCCTTTTTCTGCAAACTAAAGGAAGCATTCTTCTTATCAGCGCCTCTCCGGGAGAGCTATCCTGGGCCTCTAAAACCGGAGGTCTTTTTACAAAAGCGTTGTTTTATAGTCTGCACCAAGAAAGCGCCTATTCCGAAGTTCCCGATTGGAATATCATTTTAGATCAGGCTTGTTTGCGGATTGTAGATAGAAATATAGGACAAAATCCTTTTTATCTCCTCAATATCGAAAAGTAATCATAGAAACTTTCTGTTAGAAATAGATGCCGAACATCAATCGGGCGCCATAGATATGAAAACGGGTATCGATAAAATCAAACGGACAATTTTCATGTCCGCCATAATGGCGGAAACGATAAAACGGAACAAAAGCCAATTCAACTTTTTTGCCGAAGCAACAATTGTTGTAGTATAAAGGGAGATCCAATTCGTAAGAAAATTTATCCTCTACAATAAAGCGGCTTTTATCAATAAGAGGATCCGGATCATCAGTAATTTTCCCTCTTGCCCCTACAGAATACTTAGTTTTGAAATTTACTCCGCATCCTAATGAGTTGCAAAAATCTATTCTAGAGAGAAAACCGAGAGTAATATAAGGGAAATTGGTGGTAATTTTATAAAGCATCGGAGAGTTATCGACAAATCTATTGGTCCCCTGAAAATATCCGGCTCCGAAAAAAGGGATCAAGTAATAATCGCATCCCCAATTTTTTTTCAGTGTATAGCCGAGACGACCTTCAATTTCCGAATCTCTTTTTCTTGAATGCAAAATTCTACTGTCAGAATTATGTCCGTCCAGCTTTCCTACTGCATACATGGCATCTGCACCCCAATATAGGGCACTTCTTCTTATACGATCATAAGTGAAACGTCCGCCGTAAAGAAATCCTCTTTGTTTACTTCCGCCTTTCTTATTTCGCTGCATAAAGAAAATTTCGGGGCCTACAGCTACGCGGTGAGGACCACGAAATGAAAATATTCCGTATAGATCACCAAAAAAAGGACATAGCGTAAGAAGAATCAGCAGGATGTATTTTTTCAAAGGCACCACATATATAATATTATTACTTAGAGACTGACAGGAAACGAGTCAAAGTCGACTGCGATGCTATTTCCTGTCAGTCTCTTATGGCACGAGCGGTCCGAACCATTGCTTGGATAAGTCATTATATTTACTTGTGGTCCTTTTTTTGTCAACGATCCTATTGATCATACCTGTCGATATTCCCTTCTCTCGGAACCAGAATTAACAGTTGCTTTGCCAATTCTTCCCAATCATTTTTAGTAATGAAGGGCTGTATTGCTGCGGGATCTATCTCCAGATGTGTGGCAAAATCGGTAATGTATTCAGGCTTTAAATTATTTGCATCGAATGCCAGTTGCAAACTTTTGCCCATTCCTTTGATGAAACTTTTCCACACCTTCTTTCTGTGTTTGATGCTATGCATAGCGGATATAGTTTTTTCATCAGAAAATATTGTTTTCCAAAAATTGAGAGGATGGACACTGTCAAGTCTATCTCCTGCAGATTCCAGATCATTTTTATACTGCTTTAGTTTTAAGAGAGGTTCATTGCCGAGGGTCATGACGATAAAACACATATCTTTTACTTGCGAGTCGGTAACCGTTCCGTAGTAATCCCGAGAATCCGTGACACGGGCAAAAAGTTCTGAATTTTCAATCATTTCAATTGCAGACAAGCGATCTTTTTCGTCTAAATATTCAACAAATTCTTTTAAAAGCTTTTCGGCAGGGATGTCAGAATCCACAAAAAAAGAGGCTTTATTTCCGTTTTCTTCAATACTCATTTCTAAGCTTTCAGCTTCAGGGGAATGCATCAAAAAAACAATAGCAGAACTCATCAAAAAAATTTTACACATTCTATTCATTTAGTACCTCCTAAACATCCAAGAAATAAATATATATACAAAATTATATCATATCGGGAAATCTTCTTGATCTCCGGCAATACAGAAGATATAATCTATTGATAGGAATAGATTATCTTCAAATTAATTACAAGCGCAAACATTCACTCCTTGTAATCAATAGCGGGACATTTTAAGGATAAAAAACAACTATGACATGGACTCATAACTTTACTTTTCTCTACAAATTCATTCTTCTTATCGGACTGCCTTTTGTACATTTTTATTGTTTTATCTGCAGCAATGTCTTTTTGTCTACAGCAGCTACCGATGCAAGCGGATTGGAACGACTGGGCAATCAATTGCTGATCCCTTACCAATATGTATTTACAGGCCAAACAGCCACACCTACACATGATCCGGATGTACCGTATGTCCTCACTCACAAATTTGACTACAATACAGATTGGGAGTCCCGGACACTCTGTTCGGTTATCTTATTGCCGCAGAGTATCTTTTTAGGTTCATTTTGCAAAGGAATATCATTCCTCTCTCATGAGGCCAGGACGAGACATAATTTGATAAAAAAATCCGGCGAAAGCACTGTTGTCAAAAGCAATTTGGATCATTACGGAAAAATAGGAATGGTATTGAGCGAAATCCGCGAAGAAATTCCGTGTTTAGGTTGCTGCAGACGTGCGGGGGATGAAAATAATTTAAAAGATGATAAAAATGCGCTCAAAGACATCATTGCTGTTCTTGAACAAGCGCATATTCCTTATTGGATTGACTGCGGTACCTGTTTGGGGGCATATCGTTATGGCGGAGTCATTCCTTGGGATAACGATATTGATATAGCTATTCTACAGCCCGATTTTGACAATGTAAAGCGCGCCTTAAATTTATTGGATTCCAATCGTTATGGTGTACTGGATTGGTCCGGAAGAGACGTGCCGAAAACATTCCTGAAAGTGCATGTCAAAGGCACGGATATCCTTATTGATATCTATGTATATACTGTGGATGAACATAATAAGACCCTGACTTATAGTTCCTCCAACATCAACAATATTTTTATGTCGGATGAATTTAAAAAAAGAGAAAGCACATATATTACTCCGGTGCCGTTTGATATGATTTTCCCTTTAAAGAAAGCATCTTTTGACGGATTGGAGGTGGCTGTTCCGAATCGTACGGAAGAGTTTTTAAAGGTCCGTTACGGAGATAATTTAGATCCTATCATGATTTACGATGTCGCCCGTGATTCGTATATAAAAGACTCGAGCCATCCTTATTGGTCTCTTTTAGAAAACGCCGGAAGCAAGTAACAATTAGTTATTTACGAAAAAAACATAAAATTCGCGCAGCGTTTGGAGTGCGGTGACTCGTCACCGCTTTGCCCTCGACTCGACTTGTCGAGGCGTTTTAAGCGATGTTTTGTCTTTATAGATATTCAGAAATTCGTTCGCATATTAGTCTTTAAATTTTTAAAAACGCATCGACAAGTCGATGCGAGGGCAAAGCGGTGACAAGTCACCGCACTCCAAACGCTGCGCGAGTTCAATTGCATCTTATATAATTAACTAATTATCAATCACTTGACTTAATACTTCTTTTACATACTTTCTGTTATTGATCCATATCAATGCACCGGGGCATAACCTATATAAAATCGGAATCAGGGAATCATTAAAATCTCCGCAGTCACTAATATTAGCAATTTGAAGCATCCCCTTACAACGCTCTGCAAGGTACAGGAGAGCGCCTGTATTAAAGGCATAACAATTCCCTATTGTAAAAGTCTTAAGAGGAGCCATATGCCCTAAGAAAGTTAAAATCTCATCTTCAATAATTTCGCCGGAAGAATCGACAAACATATCTACACGTTGTAAAGAGGTCATTTCACAAAGAAGGCCTGCAATTTTTTTGATGTCTTTTGAACCGGGTTCCGGTTTACCGGTAAAACGACAGGAAAATATCCGGTCTCCGATTATTCCGAATATACATTTGTAAAATTCATACTCCTCGTCGCTCATCGTTAAATCGGAATCAAATGTAAAAGTAAATCCTGATGTACTTAAATCTTTCAAAATTTCTAAAGGAGCTCGTTCCATTCCGGACCGGGTGCCGGTTGTTTTCATTTCTATTCGCGAAATTCCGATTATTTTTTTTGGGAGTTCAATCGTTTGCATCTTTATAAAGGGAACATCGGGGAATAATCCGGCAAGACAGAAATCGAGGAGATCCCTATTTTCGATTTCACAAGCTATTTTAGATAATTCACGAAGTTGATGAGGGAACCGTTGTTTCAGCCAAACAATCACTTCCTCTTTGAAGCTTGCAATTTTAAAAAAATCAAACATTCGCAATAAGTTGATAAAGAAGTCGCCGGTCCCCTTACTCAATTCATCGGGTAGCGGCGGACTCTTCCCTTTTAGTCTCTTACACAAATAAACCGCAGATAAATAATCTTTTTCCTGAAGGGTTAATTGCGGCTCGCGGTAAAGCAGACTATTTTTAGAAAAAGAGTCTTCTTTTAAAGAGCTCACGCTATTGAGCAAAAATTTATTCAGGAACACCGGTTCATGTCGGGAAAATCGGCATGTGATGCATTCCATTTCGTTCGAGAGTGCAGCATTTTTAAAAATCCGATACGCCTGCAAGGCGATACATGAGTCTATCGATCTTTCAATCGCAACTCTTTCTGCATTTCGGACAAATGTCTCATCAATCGATTTATGATCCTGAGCCTCTATTGTTTTCACATAGATGGTAAGCAGATGATCGATATGTTTTTCTTTCAAAAGACCGGACGAGATTAAGGTAGGATTGGATACGGGTACCGAAGAAACCATAGAAACCTCTTACAAACACTTTAGAGACAAAAAAAGGACTGTGATACTTAACGTGATTGTAGGAGATAAGAACGAAGAATAGCAATAAATATTTACAGAATCGCAATTCAAGACATCTTATCGTAAATTGCGACTCTGTAAAAAAGTGAATTAACCTACTTTATCTTCAGAAACATTCTTTTTGCGAAGATAAGTTTTTTTATATTCTTCCACATCTGTTGTGTGAATAACCCAGGCTGCGCCTCGGCGTAGAGCTTTCATGTATCCGATTCTGGTGGCATAATAAACTTTTTGTGCAGGGATTTGCAGCAATTTAGCTACCTGATTGACAGAAAAGTATCCTTTATCGTTGTCGAAAATCAGTTCTCCGCCAAAAACGGATTTTGATCTCGAGTATTTTTGGTTACGATAATCTTCAAGATCTTTCAGGTTGATTGTCCAGCGAGCGGATTCTTTTTTAGCTCTTAGTTTTCCCAATTTAATTGCGATATAGATAGCTTGTCTTGTGACTTTGTTGATACGTGCGGCTTCGGTAATGGACACATGATCTTCATCGCTGACAGCTGTATTTGTTTCGTTAATAAATAACATTTTATCTTCTTTTTCTAACATTGTTTTCCTCCTTAAGGATATAAATAATTAAAAGTATTATTAATTAACACTTTTTACAAAAAATAAAAATTTTTTTATAAGCAAATCTCGTTAAATCTAACAGAATCATTTAAAACCCATAAAATCTCTAACTGAAACTGAGATTTTGCAAATGAAACCACTTTTTTAACATTATAAACATTAATTTTACGTAAAAAAGATTTTATCTTCAAGAAAAATCTACCTAATTTCACCGACATCCTTCAATTTATTTCCTATTCGGGGGAGGCACCCCCGCAACTCTTAATTCAATCTTAATTCAAGTAGATTTTTTGCGACGGAATAACTATACTCGGATTCATAGTTGATTCCAACAAAGGTCTATTTATGCGGAAAATTATATTTTTTTTCCTGAGTCTTCCGGTCTTTCTAAATTTTGCCGCAGCCTCTTTGCCGAACCTCACGCCTGAAAAAACTGTCAATACGGCGAATACCATGCTCCAATTGCATGCTTCACAAAAAGAGATTACTCCGGAATTGATGAAGAGAATTCTCCAAAATTACCTCGAAGAACTCGATCCGACAAAAACTTATTTTATAAAATCCGATATCGTTCAATGGACAGACCCTTCCGAGGAGACGTTAGAAAAAGCGGTAAAAGAATATAAAGAAGGGAATTTTACCGTCTTTCAGGACATCTATCACTCTATGTTAGATGCTATCGACGTAAGAAATGAGATAGATAAGGAAATTCAATCGTCCGATTTACCCACAAAAGTAGATTTTTCAGAATTTAAAGACATGAAATGGGCAGAGAACAGAGAGGCTCTCAAAGACAGAATTAAAAAAATTCGCTCCCTTCAAGCTGAAACAGCAGCTAAACTCAATGAAGAATTGAAAGAAAAATCCTTTCAACGCATAGCAAAACGCCAGGCCAAATACGAAGAGGAGCTTCTCAATCCCGATCCGAATCACAAATTCATGCTCACAAAAATCCTGAAAGCCACCGCCTCGGCTATGGATACGCATACCGCTTATTTCACACCTGAAGAGGCTAAGCAGTTTATGATCAATGTACAGCAGCGTCTTTTTGGAATCGGCGCCCAGCTTCGCGATGATGTAAACGGATTTTCTGTTGTGAAAATAGTGGAAGGCGGCCCTGCATTCACGGGAAAAGAGCTGAAAGAGGGGGACAGAATCATTGCGGTTGATAGCGAGCCCGTAGTCGGAATGGGCATCGAAGAAGCCGTAGAACTCATAAGAGGCAAAGAGAATACCCCTGTCGTCCTCACCGTTATTAGAAGCGAAGGAGAAGGCGACAATAAAAAAGAGATCAAAACAGACGTCACGGTTGTCCGAGGTGAGGTGGTTTTGAAAGAGGCCAGACTTGAAACTTCTTATGAACCGTTCGGAGACGGAGTCATCGCCTATCTAAGGCTCCATACTTTTTATCAGGATCAGGACAGCGCTTCCGCTACTGACATTACCCGCGAATTTGACGAGATAAAAAAGAATCACAATGTGAAAGGGGTGATCCTTGATTTACGATACAATTCAGGGGGAATGCTTTCGCAGGCGGTGGCGGTAACCGGCTTATTTATCACGAAAGGCATTGTTGTCTCTATTAAAGACAATACAGGAGAGGTCCAACATTTGCGCGACTTGGATCCGTCTACTATTTGGGATGGACCTCTTATTGTTCTTGTCAACAAAGCGACCGCATCGGCCTCGGAGATTGTAGCGCAAACGTTACAGGACTACGGAAGAGCTCTTATTGTAGGGGATCCTACGACCTTCGGAAAAGGGTCGTTTCAAACCTTTACTCTGAACTCTCAATCGGGAGAGGTAAATCCTGACGGGGAGTTTAAAGTGACAAGAGGTCGTTATTACACACCTTCGGGAAAAACCCCTCAGCCTGACGGACTTCTTTCCGATATTGTGCTGACAGGACCCCTTTCGGAGATAGAAATCGGAGAAAAGTATGCGAAATATCCTTTAGAAGGTGACAGCATTAAACCTAATTTTGACGATGATTTGAGCGATATCTCCTTTTTAAATAGAGGAAGGGTGCAGATGTTGTATAAATTCAATCTTCAACCCCGTCTGACACGATTTAATCGCTTTTTAGAACGTTTAAAAAATAATTCCTCATATAGAGTAGAAAAAAACAAAAACTATCAATCTTTCATTAAAGAATTGGCAAAAACGAAAAAAGATCTTCCTGAAGACGACGAGGAGGAGCAATTCGGTAAAAATGATTTACAGCTGACGGAAGCTATGAATATTATGA
>Ga0206889_1079_pt1 | contig 13743 bp, 17 predicted proteins | sample Alteio_BWOrgHeat_57_FD_153245 | JGI IMG/M metagenome (GOLD analysis project Ga0206889, IMG submission 153245) | Enriched cells from forest soil in Barre Woods Harvard Forest LTER site, Petersham, Massachusetts, United States - Alteio_BWOrgHeat_Nextera5 ... | reverse complement strand
AAAGTGATAGAGCAGTTGCATAAAATCGGGGTGGTCACCTTTATGCTCACCGGTGACAATGAAATTACAGCCCGTGCTGTCGGCGAAGAGTTAAATATCGGGCCTGTTTTTTCCAATCTTCTTCCTCAGGATAAATTACAAAAGATCGAAGATTTCAGAAAGGAGTTCCGGTTTGTGGGGATGGTGGGTGACGGCATCAATGATGCTCCGGCACTTGCTGAAGCTGATGTAGGAATTACTATGGGAGCTTTAGGAAGTGACACTGCCATAGAGGCTGCTCCGGTTGTCCTTTTGAATGATAAATTATTGTTAATTCCGGAAATGATTTTGTTGGGCAAGAAAACATTACGCATTATCCGGTTCAATACGGTATGTGCTATTCTGATCAAGTTTGTTTTTGTCGCGTTGGCTTTAATCGGATTGAGTAATTTGGCTTTGGCTATATTTGCCGATGTCGGAGTCACTGTTTTTGTGATTTTAAATAGCTTACGTTTACTAAATAAAAATGAATCGTCTTTTGAGAGAACAAAATCTTTAGCGTAATCTTCCATCATATTCTTGCATATTAGCCTCTGATTTTCTATAGTGGATCAGTAAATGTTTTTTATTTCGATCGAGAGAGGTTTAAAAATGTCTAAGAAATCTGAAGTGATAGCGATTATTCCTGCAAGAATGAACAGCACTCGACTCCCCCAAAAAATGCTCTCTTTAATTCATGGAAAGCCTTTATTACAATGGACTTACGAAAATGCCTTGCGATGTAAAAAATTAGATCGCGTGTTAGTGGCGACCGACAGTCATGAAATTTATGAAGTCATGAAAAAATTCGGATCGGAAGTTGTGATGACTTCGGAAAAATGCCCCTCCGGAACCGACCGGGTTGCGGAGGCTGTGAAAAATGATCCTAAAGCAGCCCAAGCGGATATTATTGTGAATATCCAGGGAGATGAGCCGGAAATTCATCCCAAAACAATAGAAAAGACTATCGAAGTTTTGGAAAAGGGAGGGGGTTACATATCCACAGCATGCGTCCGGATTCGTGACCCTTTAAAAGCTAAAGATCCCTCTGTTGTCAAATGCGTTTTTGACAATCACGGATCGGCACTCTATTTTAGCAGAGCTATGATCCCGTATGGAAAAACCGGTGAATTTAATCCCGAAATGATTTATTATAAACACATTGGAATTTACACATTCAAAAAAGATTTTTTATTCACCTACGCAACCCTTCCCGTCTCTCCATTGCAAAAAGCCGAAGATTTGGAGATGTTAAAAATTCTTGAAAACGGATTTCATATGAATGTTGTAGAGGTTGAAGAGATAGAGAACGATAGTTTGGGGATTGATACCCCGGAAGACTTACATAATTTTATAACGAAGAGATCGGGTAAATGAAATATATTTTTATTACAGGCGGAGTATGTTCCTCATTAGGAAAAGGATTAACGGCAGCTTCTATAGGAATGTTGTTGGAAAAACGGGGACTTAAAGTTGCCCTTCTAAAACTTGATCCTTATCTCAATGTTGATCCCGGCACGATGAATCCTTTCCAACACGGTGAAGTCTATGTGACTGATGACGGAGCGGAAACTGATCTTGATTTAGGTCATTATTATCGCTATACTGATTCTCCCCTTTCCTGTGCTTCTAATGCCACTTCCGGACAAATTTATAATACTGTCATCAAAAGAGAGCGCAGAGGAGATTATTTAGGAAAAACCGTTCAGGTCATCCCTCATATCACCGATGAAATTAAAAAAAGAATTATAGACTGCTCTTCCCAAGAAGAAAATATCGCCGTTGTTTTGGTCGAAATCGGAGGTACAGTAGGTGACATTGAATCCCTTCCGTTTTTAGAGGCCATCAGACAATTTAGAAACGAAAATCCGGAAGATTGTTTAAATGCTCACCTGACTTATGTTCCATACATAAAGGCTGCCGGAGAAGTAAAAACAAAACCGTCCCAACATTCCGTTCAGGCTCTCAGACAAATCGGTATTATGCCTGATGTCATCCTCTGTCGATGTGAAAATTCTTTGGATCAGGAAGTGAAGGATAAAATCAGCCTTTTCTGTAACGTCCCCAAAGATGCGGTCATTGAAGAGGTCGATGTAGAAAACACGATTTATGAAGTCCCCATGAAATTGCATGAGCAGAAACTTGACGACTTAATTTGTAAAAAATTAAACCTTCCCGACTGTCGCCCTAATTTTGATGAATGGAAAAATTTTATCGAAGTGGTAAAAAATCCTAAAGGGACAATCACAATCGGAATCGTCGGAAAATATGTACAACATCAGGATGCATATAAATCTATATTTGAAGCTTTATCTCACGGAGCTTTAAAATTCGGATATACTCTGGTTGTAAGAAAATTTGAAGCCGATAAATTAGTCGAATTGAATAACATCGAAGAGCGGATAAAAGGTTGTGACGGATATCTTGTTCCCGGAGGATTCGGCGAAAGAGGCTGGGAAGGAAAGATCTTTACTGCAAAATACTGTAGAGAGAATGAAATTCCTTTCTTCGGTATTTGTTTAGGAATGCAGGTTCTCGCTGTGGAATATGCCCGAAATGTTGCAAAAATCTCCGGAGCCAATTCTACAGAGGTTGATCCTCATACGGAGAATCCGATTATATCACTTCTCAATGAACAGAAAAAAGTTATGAATGTCGGCGGCACAATGAGACTCGGAGCCTATTCGTGTAAACTGAATAAGACATCTAAAGCCTTTGCAGCTTACGGAAAAGAGGTGATCAGTGAGCGACACAGACACCGATACGAATTCAACAATTCTTTTAAAGATGTGTTGGAAAAATCGGGACTTTTATTTTCCGGGACTTTGAATGAAGGTGATCTCGTAGAGATTATAGAGGTTGCAACACATCCTTGGATGGTTGGTGTACAATTTCATCCCGAATTTAAATCAAAACCGACCGACCCCCACCCTCTTTTTGAAGAATTTGTAAAAGCTGCGATCGATCACCAAAAGAAGGTTTAATGAAATCCGGAAGATTTATCGGTATTGATTACGGTTTAGCAAGAATAGGGGTTTCTTTTTCTGATGAAAAAGGAATTATTGCATTTCCGTTAGTCACGATAAAAGCAGAGAAAAAGCCCCGGGCAACTTTACCTAAAATTTTAAAGAGCCTTTTGGATCACCAAAAGGCCTTTGATTACACCATTTTGGGTATTGTGGTGGGGCTTCCTTTATTGATGAGCGGAAAAAAAGGATTGATGGCTGATGAGGTAGAGCATTTTATCTCCGAATTAAAAATTCTATTGCCTGAGACGGAAATTATCCCATGGGATGAGCGACTCTCCTCTGTACAGGCAGACAGATCTATGCGTGAAGCAAACTTTTCCCGCAAAAAAAGATGTAAATTTGTAGATACGGTTTCTGCGGTCATTATCTTACAAAGCTATCTCGATTTTAAAAATTTAGAGAAATAAAATAAGCTTATACCGACCTTTCCCTATAAATTTGTCGTCTTATTGTAGGATAAAAACAATCCAAGCCGATATAAAAAACACCCGAACGGGTTTTTAAAGATACTGCGATCCAAAGTTTGACAAAAAATATCTATAGATCTTTCATCATCAGATTTTAAAAAATCTTCAAGAATTTGTAAAAAAAATTTCTTATCCACGAAATCCGCTATATTTCCTTCTCTGTTTCCATATAGAAGATAATTTACCAAATAGTTGTATTCTGCCGAAAAAAAAACATCCTTTATTAAAAAATCTTTAACTTTTTGATAATGCTGTATACTTTTAAATAAAAATTTTATTGAAACAGCTATAGCTCTTTTTTGTTCTATCTTTGTAATATAGTATTTATTTAAATTCTGTAACTCATCAGAAGATAACCTCAGATCAGCTGAGAGGTCATTAAATCCGGCAAACTTTATTACAAAAGTTCCTTTTCCTTTTAACATCTGTATATTTTTTTCACATAAATTCGGATGGATAATTCCTGTAATGCGAATCAAAGTAATCCAAGCCTCAATACACTTATTTTATTTCTCTAAATTTTTAACTTTATTAACTTTATCGACAAAACTAAAGGAAGGCTTTTGATCGTTAATTAGCGAGTCAATAAAAGCCTTTTGCCCTCTTTCGAGGGTTATCGGAAGGGATTCAAGAATCATTGAATATTTTTGACCGGATAATTCAAGAGATTTACCATATACTTTTCCGTAAATTTTTGAAACATTCCATATTTGCACACAAAACCCGGGAAATTTATTTGTGGAAAGATTATTTAACATTTCCTTTTTACTACAGGATTGTTTTATACCCGAATAATTCATAGTCGGACTGTAAGCTAATGAAGGAGAATTATTTTTACCGCTATACTTTTTTGAAATCAAAATCCAAACATGCCCCTCTTCAGTCACTCTGATGCTGTATTTGGGTTGGAGGTGAACCAGATGTCGAAGAATTGGAGGTCGATTTTTTAGACTTTTAGAAAAATGGAGTGTCTCACCTATTTTTTGAGCGATTTCTTGTATTTCAATCAAATACATTCTTAAAAAAGATTCCATCTCTTCTTTGATTTTGAGTACAGAGAAAACGGAAGACCATATTCTTTCTTTTAAAATTACCGCATCACACTCAATGTTATCTCGGATATTTTGCAAATCTTGGTCAGACTGAATCTGCTTTTGCAAATATGGATTTTCATCAGGAAATCGATAACGTGTTTCTCCGTATTTATCTACATAAAATCCCATATGTCTCCCGTATGTTTGTTGTAAATAATCAATTGTTATACACAGACAGTAACTTAATGTAAATGATCATATAAAAGAGTTTGTTTCAAGTTATTACGTAAGCATCTTCAGACCTTTGAAAATAATTTTAAAATATACGTATCTCATAATATATTCATATGAAAACAGAAAAGGTGACACCGGAATAGTCTTTGAATCGAGCCTGAGTTAAGTCAAATCGGTGAATCAGTAAAACTAATTCAGTGCAGAGCAGAAACCTTTCTACGCAATTCTCAACATATAATACGCGTCATAAACGTCGCTTCTAAAAATCTACACAAGTCTACACAAAACCGGTTGATTTAAAAAACACATTTATTATACAATAACAATATTACTTGTTTTTTAACAAACCTTACAAGAACGGTTATTTTATGAATTTTAATAATTTAGGGCTTTTATATTCACACCTTAAGTCGGTATGGGCTTTTTTTATACAACTTCAAGTTGACTATCCGGATAATATGGCTATTCAACGATTAGAAACAACTCAAGCCAAAATCACAAATTACGTTGACGGATTACTATTGGAAAAGCCAATTTACTCAACTATTCCGGTCCATCAGTTTAGGATAGAAGCCCGGAATCCGATTTCGTTAATTGAGGACATAGATGAAAAATGGACCTCTATATTCCCAAAATTGATTAATTCTACAGAAGATTCAGAGAATTTGAAAAGTGAGTTAAGAGAAATAATACATTCAGTAGAAACGCTTTTTAAAATAGCAAAATTTTTTATACTTAATAATTTACCTGTTCCGAATGAAAATAATGCATGTGAAGTAACCCGGTACCAATTTAAAAGAGATGCGCTTAAGGATGAAATAAAAAATTCGTTCTATTACCCTCTTGCCCCGGGAAATTAAGATATTGCCTATTGAAGGGATCGAAGAAATTCACCGGGAAGTAGAAGAAGAGAAGTAGATTAAGCTAAAAACATCGATAAAATTAAATAAAGTTTTTATAAATCAGATTAAAACGAATATAACGCCATAAAAAACTTAAAAAGTGTAAACCATGTGAGTGTCCGACCAACGCTGCGCGAGTTAAATACATCTTACATCTCATAAGTGTGTATGATAATAGACATTTGCTATAATAGTATAATCAGTTCCCTTTTGAAAAAAACCTATTGGGATTGGCATTAAAAACAGTTATCATATAATGACTTAAAGATCGCTGTACAAGTTCTCTATAATATGCTGCACATTCAGAGTTTTCAAGACATCTACTGAGACCGTTCCCGGTTTTCCACCACAATTGTTGTCCTGTATAATCAATGTGCATTATTTGAAACTCCGGGCATTGAACGGATTTATGATTTGTAGTACCTAAAACTATAAATACAGCGTTTTCAATACAACCCGACGGCACTTTATCCGAACCCTTTTCTCTATAATATCTGTGCGGAATAAAATCGCCACACGGTCTGCTACCGCAATTTACACCAGGATACATATATAACCCCCTTAAATCAGTTCAGAACAACAATTTTTAACGATAAAGACTATCATATAAAAAATTTAATTAGTGTCAACCACTATAACTAAACTTAAAAAAAACTTTATAATAAATTAATAATTTACTATTACAATAATCCTTTTATTAACACACAACTTTGTTGGCGGATTAAATGAATATAGAAAACAAAATACATCAAAATGATTTTTTATTAGTGAATAAGTGGACTCCGGATTTAGAAGGTCCGCAATGGCCTAATTTCTTTGTTCCTGAAAATGTAAATCCGGAAGAAAGAGCTCGGGATCTGATCGATGAAAGTACCGGAAAAAAATATGGAAATGAGCCGAAAGGCACCGTAAGATTTAAATGTTTTTTATTAATTTTCGGGACCCCGTTTGTACATGCCGTAGCTTTGTTAGTAAATGTGGCATGTAGAATTGTTAAATTGGTCACTTTTGTTCATTTTTGGCCAAATAAAGATGAAAAATATGATCTATCTGCAAGAAAAGAACTCGCATACAATGAGCTGTTACGTGTAGTCAGTCCGATGTATACGCTGATTGGACTTGAGTCTAGCGCTATATATGGATTATTCAGACCTTATGACGGAAGAAAATTGTATGCGACCATTGAAAGGGCTACTTATGGTAATCATATTTTAGCACCCTGCTTTCAACCTGATTTCACAAAACATTTGTTCGGCGGTTCAACCGATAATCCAAATGCTTTCTAAAACTTACACGCTTTTGTGGCGAAGATATCGTTCCGGAAAGCGTTGCATTGTATGGCATGCGGATTCCCTTGTCTTTTTTATGGCCCGATTTCTTTTTTTGGTTATGAAGAAGGGAAGAGCATATTCCAATTGACCATGTTGTGTTAGTTTCATCAAGCTTTTCTCAAGGATATCCGGGCTTGCAAAAGTGATTTCCGCATATTTTTCATCTGTCCATAATTGAATTTTTTGATTACCTAAAAACATCTCTCTTTTGATCGGCAAAGTGATTTCCGATTCTAATTCAATGTCTATCAGAGCGGCTATTTGCGTGATAAAAGAGGCGCATTGCCTTTGCGTTAAAGAGTATTTTTTGTAGGGATAATTTTTAGGGTCGATGAACGTGAGGATGTCCTGAAATTGTTGTTCCGTTAAGTCTATTTTAGCGGCAAATGTGGGGATGTGGTTGCCGCTCCCCTGTTGGAAAAATCCGTCTTCTAAACATTCTTGCAGATATTTTGCGGGATTAGGATCGTGTGATTCTATCAGATCGGAAATTCCGTCGAAGTAGCGAGGTTTCTCGAGGCCTGTTTCTCCGGAGTGTCCCCCTTCCACCGTGATAATTTTGCCGTTTTTGTCGCGACCTTTGAGGAAAATCCAGGCATGCCCCACATTGCATTCTTTGCTGTGTGTGTCAGGATGTTTGGTGAAAGTTTGGAGAAAAGGTTGTGATCCGGAGTAATCTAAGTGTTTAGCATCGACGAGAAAGACCAGATAAAAATCGGAGTTCACCATGATTTTCGGATAGGTTCGGATAAATTGAAGGTGTTCATACAAAGTCTGATAATCCGAACTCTTCCTATTTTTGTAGCTACATCCTGAAAAGAACATACATAAAAGTACGGGAAGAACGAGAAAAAGTTTTTTTCTATACATGTGTTGTGATCAATTACATTCTAAAAGCAATGTGTCTTCGAAAAGTTTTTGCGAGTTCCGGATTAATATTTTTGACAATACGATAGTGATTTTCAGCGCTGATTAGGTCTCCTATTTCGTAAAAGCTGATGGCCAGATTTATATTGGCCTCCGGATTTTCCGGGTCGATAGAAACAGCATCCAGAAAATATTTATTAGCGTCCTGCCATTTTCCTATTTTTAGAGCCTTGTTGCCCGAAACAAGATTTTTCGTAAAAGGGTCATTTGGGTTGCTGTATTGAAGATCGCAAGTTTCCGGTGCAAATTGTAAATTGGGCATAACTAAAGGAGCGGACTCAAAGTTTTTAGGAGTATCCGGATGTAGTTCGTTGCCTTTATTTATTTCTGCCGTTGTCAACTCCCATTCAGGGTCTGATAACCACATATCCAACTCTTTAAAACTTTTTGGTCTATCTCCCGGATTTGTCTCGAGACATTTTTGCAGAAAAGAGATCCACTTAGACGGAGCTTTATTCCAATCTGTGTGAGTCGGTCCGGTAAAAATTTTCCCGGTAAAAAGAGTCATGGAAAGAGCTGCGAAAGCATAAAAATCGGAAGCCGGTCCGATCTCTCCTACTTGTTCCGGATCTTTTAGTTCCGGAGCAAAAAATTCATATTGGGAGAGAAGTTCATTTTTTATGCTCGAATCTATACGAAGTTTTCTTTTATTTAGACCTTTGATTTTTTTCTGTATGGACTCCGGTCCGAAGGCGAAGGCCAGACCGAGACCTGAAATGACCACCTTTTTTACCCGGTGAGATTCATCGATATCGGCAAAAATAGATTTGGGCAAGAGGAATCCGTGATATAAAGTTTCGCCGGTGTCGGTTCGTTTCTCATGAAGAGACTGTAGATTTTGTGCCAGATCGAGGAGAATTTTTTCTTTTTCCGGTTGTGACAACATTCCTTTTTTTAGAATTTTGTCGATCGGAAGAAATTTTTGTCCGGAAGAGGAGAAGAGGTTGTCCTGACGGATGACGAAGAAGTCCGGGATATCAATTTTTTTAAGAGTAGAGAATAAAGAGTATTTTTGTTCTGCAAGAGTGTGCTGAAAAGATTCGAATCGATCTTCAATTTCGTTAAGATTTTCATCGGGAGAAGGGATGAGACAGAGAGTGAAGCCTTCTTTTGAATGAGCGCGGGATTCCCTTCCGAAAAATTCAGCGGAGTGTTTTTCAGAAAAGATCAATTCATCTATGTTTCTTTCGGCGTCTTCGAAGTATAGACGGTGTTTATTGGTGAGGGCGTCCTTTTCTTGTTCGCGCATCCATAAATAAACATAAAAAGAGATCAATCCTATTAAAATAAAGACAATAAAAAAGAAGATGAGGCCTGCCTCTGATTCCATCATCTCATAAAATCTTTCAGACATAAACCTCCAATATTTATATCATATTGATTCTTAGTCCTATGCGACACAAAGAGCTACGCCGGAGAGTTCTAAGAAAAATCTGCATATCATACGCATTAAAACGATTCTCGTTTTTCAGTGCAAGTTCCGAAATCCGATTTCCCGGCATTATATGACCAAAAAACTCTCCTTCTCCCTCTATAATAAAAAAGTTGAGGGAGAATTTTATATTTCCTGAGGAGAAGATAATTTCATTTCCCGGATAAAATGTATTGGCTTTGACTCCTTCGACAGCTGCAGAAATGTCATTTCCGTGATCAAAAGAGAGGATGATTTCTTTGCATAGGTCTTTATCTTCAACGTTAAACTCTTCCAAAAGGGTAAATTCTACGATGATTTCCTCTTTATTTTCGGTTGCCCGGATAGAGGTGCAATTGCCGCCCTGTGCGACACAAGTCCTGACTTTTGTAAGGTCGCCCCAGCACATACGAAACGGAGAGATAGATTTCCAATGAGTATGATTCCGGTCGATCGGAATATCGGAACAACTCCACGAGAGAATGTTGTTCCGAATTACAGACCATTCGACCCCTTCATCGGAACCTGAATGTTTGGAAGACGCATTTTGTAATGCCAATATTTCCGGATGTGGTTGAACAAGAGACGCTTCTACATTCGATGCCCGATCGGAATAAAGACGTTTAGAAAAAACTCCTGTCAGTCCGGCGATATGAAAATCGATCAAATTTACTTCGGGCTCCCCTTCTATCTGATAGACTTTATGAGCCGGTCCTATGTAGGCAGTAGTATTTTGGTCATACATTATTTGAAGAAATTCCCAAAATTTTTTCCAAGGTGACCGGGAGATATCGGAGTAAATGAGATGAAGTGCGGTAAATATTTTTCCTTGTTGATCCGGATAAAACCATTCCGGATGAATTTTTTCAGGATCCGGTTTCTGAAGTAGAGCCTCTCCTTTTTGACGAAACTCTTCCGATTGCAGTGAGTCGGCTAAAGAGAGAGTTCCGGCGGCAAGTGTGAGTTTTACGGAATAGCTGAGATTTTCCGGAGGGATTTCCCAGCAATAATGCAAAAGATTTTCTGTTCCGATTACGAATTCTTTTTTCAGTGCTTCTCCTAAAATTTGGTGAAATCCTTTATAAATCAGAGCAAAAACGGGCAGAAGATGAATCCCTATATTTCTATCTTTACAGTCCGGATATTCATGAAGGTAGATCGGATAATTTCCCTTAGATTTTTCGACCTGATTATTTTGGAATCGGAGCAATCCCTCGAGAAGTTTTTTGGCTTCCGTAACGTTTTCTCCCGTTTTACTTTTAAGGAGTGTGTAGATAAAGAGAAAATTTTCGTAGAGAGGGATGGTTTGATGAGATTCCCCTTCTCCCGGATAATAACAGTGGTGAAGATACTTTGTTTGGGGGGAAATTCGTGCCTTTCCTGCATTGAATGCTATTTCATTGAGGATGCGAATCTTCTCGGAAGAATCTAAAATTTTGGAATCATCATTTTTCATTATTATAATCGCACTCCGCCTGAAATTTCAATATTTTGCCCTGTAATATAACGACCCTTCTCGCTTAAAAGATAAAGGATCATGTCGCTTACTTCCGAATATTTTGCCGATCTCTCCATGAGAAGTTTCATCGGATCTCCGGGTAAATCGACAGAATTTTCAAGATATCCGGGAGAGACCATATTTACCGTAACGTTATGTTGTATTAATTCTTTTGCTAATGACTTGGTCAATCCGTATAGAGCTGACTTCCCTATCGAATAAGCCGGACTATATATATCGGCTCGTAATCCGGGTATTCCGGCGACACCGATATTGATGATGCTTCCCGAATTTTTTATGAGGGAGTCAGATAGGTTGCGACATAAAGCGAAGGGAGCGTGAAGATTTGTTTGGAAGAGATCGATCCATTCTTTTGTTTCTGTTTTGAGGGCTGATTTGATGAGGTAATTGCCTACATTATTCACCAAATTTTTTACATCGGGAAAATCCGACTTCAATCGTCTGATAAAATCATTCACAAGATCCGGAGAGGAGAAGTCTCCTTGAATAATTTCTATGTCGGGCGTGTATTTTCTACACTCTTCCTGAAGCGCCAAAGCCGAATCTAAAGAGGTGTTGTAATGGATAATCAGAGGGTTACCGTTTTTTGCCAGTGCCAAGGAGAGGTGAGCACCTAATCCTTTAGCTCCGCCTGTAACTAGAGTCTTGGTCATGTTTTTTTCCTTTCCAATTCGACAAAAGCACAAAGCGCTCCCGGAAATGCGCCCGGTTTTTCTATGCGAACACGAGCCGAAATAATTTTTACATCGGCAAGTATTTCAGTCAGAATTTTATCGGCCAAAGTCTCCAACAATTGATATTTCCCTTCCGTTGCGATTCTTTTGCATATGTTGCCCAAATACTCATAATCGACAGTATTTTCTACTGCATCACTTGATGCCGCCGAGGAGAAATCAATCTGCACTTCGAGATCTATAGAAATTTCTCTTTCGGTCAGTCGTTCGTCCGGATAGACTCCTATAATACAAAAAATTTTAACCTCTCTGAATCCGACAGATCCGATCATACAAAAACACTCATAATATCTAGTTTGCTTATCTATAATACATGAGAGCCGACGTTGAGTTCAACACGGAGTTGCTATAAAGCCGAATATAATCCATAATTACCTTCCCGGCTCGGTATACTACATGATCCGTTAACAGGCCGGGTTTGGAATTTGGTTATGAAAAAAATATTGCTCACAGGATTTATTTATGCCCTGTCGCTATGTCCCTTAGTAGCAGCGGAAGACTTGGAACCGGAATCTTTACCGGATACCATAACCGAGCAGGCAGTCGAACAAAAAACATATACGCAGAATTATTCCGATCCTGAGTATAAAGGGCTCAACTTTTGGAAAGAAATGGTCAACATGGTCTTGACTTTGGGAATGATTCTTGTCTTTCTTTTTGCCCTTACCCGGATTATGCACCGTATGCAAACCGGAAGAATTCGGCATAATAATGTAGGCGGGATCATCAAAATCATGGACCACCGTCCTTTGTCGACAAAAACCGGTTTGTACCTTTTGCAGGTTCATAATAGAATGATTTTAGTTGCGGATACGCAGACGGGGACGACATTGCTGGCAGATTTCTCTGCTGATGAAGTCGGAGTTGCGGAAGAATCTGAATCCCCTCCTCCTTTTAAGTTGTAGTAGTACTATAATTCGGGGAAATTTCGGCAAATACCGTTGCTAAAATAATCCTTACAGAGGTAGCATGGCCCTAATTCATAATAAGTTTATGTGTCATAAAAGTTTCAAAGATGAGGATTGTTATGAAAAAATTTGAAAAGTCCATATTGTTGATAGGGTTGATCCTGACAGCTATATTCACAAGCTCCTGTTATCGAATGCCCGGTGAAGATGATTACTCTCTGATTCCGACTACGAATAATCCGTCGGTTACAAGAGAGGGTCCAAGCACTCTGATTCCCGGAGGAAGCTTCTAAAAAAGATGAATGTCTACAAAAAACTACACAAAGGAAACCGGAAATGCTAGTATTGACTCGTAAACCTGAAGAAGACATTGTAATTAGCTCTAATAAAGATACCAATGAAGATACCATCGTCATCAAAATTTTAAAAGTACAGGGCGGTAAAGTGTCTATTGGTATTCAGGCCGGAAAGCAGTGGCAGATTGTACGAAAAGAGCTTTTAGAATCGAGCTCCGATAAAATACTGATTGAAGAATCCGAATCATTAGTTACAGAATCGGAGCTGGTGGCAACGGGAGTATAAATTCCAAAAAAGAGGGTATATGGTTGGATTGACTCGTGAAGCATTATTGGAATACCTTCAGGAAAATGGGTATAAAGCAGATTTTCAAAAAGAAACAGGGCAGATAGCATTAATTCTGAATATAGAAAGAATGCAGTTTCCTATGTTCATAAGAGTTTTACCTGACGGTCCTGTATTGCAGTTGGTTACGTTTTTTCCCTGCAATTTAAAAAAGGAAACTCTTTCCGATGCCGCCAGATTACTCCATCTTTTAAATAAAGAGATCGATGTACCCGGATTCGGAATGGATGAAACTGCACATGTGGTGTTTTACAGAGTAACCATTCCCGCTCTGAATAAGATTGTGGATCCTTTGCTTTTGCGAACACATCTCAGTTCCGTAGAGGCTATCTGCAAATCCTATACCCCTGTAATTTTCAATGTACTTCAAGGTACAATATCCTTTGAAGCTGTGCTACAAAAAGCAAAAGATGAACATTCTAAAACAACAAAATAGAGTCTGAAAAGATGCCGAAACGAGCTATATATTACGATACCGAAACCACGGGAATCCGGGCAGAAACTGAGCGCATTGTAGAAATTGCAGCTTATGATCCCGCTTTAGACAGATCCTTTAGTGCTTTTGTCAATCCGAGAATTCCTATCCC
>Ga0206889_1078_pt1 | contig 13806 bp, 12 predicted proteins | sample Alteio_BWOrgHeat_57_FD_153245 | JGI IMG/M metagenome (GOLD analysis project Ga0206889, IMG submission 153245) | Enriched cells from forest soil in Barre Woods Harvard Forest LTER site, Petersham, Massachusetts, United States - Alteio_BWOrgHeat_Nextera5 ... | reverse complement strand
AGACCTAGGTATAAAATATATAGTACATACGTGAGCCGGATGTCGCCGGAACAAATCCGGTTACCGATCCGATGCCGGGCACTACCAGCTGGATTTCGTTACGCCGGGAATCAATCCGTTAGAAGCCATTTCGCGGAAAGTAATACGGGAAACTTTAAATTTTCGTAAGTATCCTCTGCAACGACCTGTCAGTTTGCAGCGATTTCTAAGACGAATAGGGGAAGAATTTTTAGGTAGCTTATTGAGTGCGATTTTTGCTTCTTCGCGCTCTTCCTCAGAAATGAAAGGATTTAAAATTTTCTTTTTTAATTCTTGGCGTTTGTTCCACTTAAGGTTGACAAGTTTTTCACGTCTTTTTTGCTTTTCTACTGAAGATTTTTTTGCCATGTACTTTCCTATTTTTTCCTTGCAGGTCCTTTTTGACGCTGCTTTCTATTTGGATCTTTCTTGTTGATAACATATAGACGACCACGACGTCGTACAAGTTTGTCTCCCTTTGAAGGGTCAGCTTTGATTGAGGCTTTTACTTTCATGATCTATCCTGGTAAGAGTTCAATAATAACAGCTATTTATAATGGATTGCACTATTTCATTTCAACCTCTTTTTCTCTTGAAGAGGGATTTCATAACGAAAGATACCGCTTGCAATTTTTATGGAATTTAGAGTATTCTAGCCATTTTAAATCAGTTAACAAAGAAAAAAGGAAATCGTCGTGGTTAAACGCACATATCAACCAAGTAGCATAGCTCGGGCAAGGGTTCACGGATTTAGAGCCAGAATGAAAACTGCAGGCGGTCGCAAAGTTTTGAATAAAAGACGTCGCGAAGGACGCAAATACCTGACTAAAGTTTAATTTTTTGTCGGATTTTGTGGATAATAATTTTCCGAAAAGTTTGAGAATCAGAAAGCGCTCTCATTATAGGTGGATGACTTATGGTTATAAACGCTTATCGGGAACCCTTATTTCCATCGACTTAAAGAAAAATATGTCAGACAAAACCCGATTAGGCATCACGGTGACCAAAAAATTCGGTAAAGCCCATCACCGGAATAAATTTAAACGCCGGGTGAAAGAAGCTTTTCGGGTATCAAAAAATTATTTGATTAGAGGGGTGGATTTGGTTATCAGACCAAGGGCGTCCCTCGATCGCATCACCTTCGCAGGTGTTGTCAAAGAGCTTATCGATCTGACAGGTGCAAATGACAGAGAAACTGCTTCAAACTGAATTCAAAGGATTAAATCCTGATCAGGAAAAAGCGGTCCTCACCACCTCCGGACGTGTCCTTATCCTCGCCGGTGCAGGAAGCGGTAAAACTCGCGTCCTCACTGTCAGAATGGCCCATCTTGTACAAAATTGCGGTGTGAAACCGGAACAAATTTTAGGCCTCACCTTTACCAATAAAGCAGCAGCCGAAATGCGACACCGGATTTCCGGTCTGGTCGATAAAAAAACCGCAGGCGCCATCACCCTTTGCACTTTTCACAGCTTCTGTATGAAAATCCTCCGGGAAGATATCCGACACCTCGGATATACCTCCTCCTTTACTCTGTGGGATGAACAGGATGTAAAGCGAATGATCACCGTCATTGCACGGGACATTTTAGGTATCGAAGGGGAGCTTCCCTCTCTGTCCGTTGCCCTTGCCGCTGTCAATCGGGCAAGAAGCAAAGGAGTCAAACCGGAAGATCTGACCGACACAGGCTCAGAATGGCATGATAATTTTACCCGGGAACTCTACTGCAGACTTATCCAAAGCATGCGGGCCTACAATGCACTCGATTTCGACGCACTCCTTTGGACCACAGTCGAACTTTTTGAAAAATTTCCCGACGTACTCGATAAATACCGGGAAAGATATCAATATGTCATGATTGATGAATACCAGGATACGAATCCGATTCAATACAAATTGGCAGCCCTCCTCACAAAAAAACACAATAACCTCTGTGTAGTAGGGGATGACGATCAGTCCATTTATGGATGGCGCGGGGCCGAAATAAAAAATATTCTCGATTTTTCCGATGCGGTACACATTAAATTAGAGCAAAATTATCGATCCACAAACGTCATTTTAAACGCGGCCAATGCAGTCATACAACACAACAATACAAGGCATAAAAAAATTCTGTGGAGCGACCGGGGGCAGGGCGATCTAATAGAAGTATTTAATGCTCCTGACGAGTCTACAGAGGCGGAAGCTGTCATTTGCAGACTGGCTAGATTGAAAAATCAACACGCCCTCAAATGGAAAGATATCGCCATTCTCTACCGGAGCAATGCCCTCTCCCGCAGATTCGAACTTGCCCTCATGAAACACAATTGGGACGACCGGGGAAAATGGGTGCAGGGAATTCCTTATCGGGTTCACGGCGGCACCGAATTTTATGGAAGAAAAGAGGTGAAAGATCTGATGGCCTATCTGCGCTATATTGTGAACGGGAAAGATCAGGAAGCGCTTCTTCGCATCATCAATCAACCGAGAAGGGGAATAGGGGACGGCACTCTCGACTTGCTGACCTCCTACAACAGAAACCGGAATATCTCTCTCAAAGAGGTATTGGAAAAAGTTGCCGGATCCCATCCCGATGTAGCCGATCTGCAGGCTTCAATCAATACCAAAACAATGCAGGGAATCCGGGCATTTGTCTCTCTCATCCAAGAGGCCGAAAATAAATTTGCCGAAATTCCTCTCGTCGATGCAATGCAGTGGATGATAGAGAAGATCGATTATAAAAAAGCCATCAATGAAGAGGCGAAAAGTGCACGGTTCCGGGAATTCAAAGAGGAAAATGTCAGCGAATTTGTCAATGCTATCGGAGACTACGTCAAGCATGTAGAATCCGAAGGAAAAAAAGCTTCTCTATCGGACTTCGTGACCGATACTCCTCTGCAAAATGATTGGGATAAGAAAAATTCGGGAAATGATCAATTAGATCATGTGCGACTCATGACGTTTCATAGCTCCAAAGGATTGGAATTTCCGGCCTGTTTTCTTGTGGGGGTTGAAAGCCATATCATTCCTCATGAAAAAAGTATGAAAGAAACGGGCATCGAAGAGGAGAGGCGCCTCATGTATGTCGCCATCACAAGAGCGATGAGATTTCTCACGATCAGCATGGCAAGGCAAAGAAATAATCATATGGGAAAATCCGCCGGAAGCAGTCCTTCCCCTTTTTTATTTGAGCTGCCGAAAGAATTGTTAAGGATAACAAAATGGGACGACATCACATGAGTAACGGCATCGAACCGGAATTTCCGGCGACCATCGTATTGCGACATAAAAAGGAAAATTTGAAAAAATGTAGCTTAAGAGGCCTGGAACAAAGAGAAGATTTTCAATTTTTCACCTACCCGAAAGATGTAATCCCGGACTTTCAAGGGTATATCCTTCTCGATTTTAACGGTCCGCTTTTATCGGAAGATGACGCGGATTCAGGATTATTTATTCTGGACGGAACATGGAATTATGCAAAAAAAATGTATGACAATACACCGGGGACAACATCGCTGAAAAAAAGGAGTCTCCCGAATTCTTTTGTCACGGCCTATCCGAGAAAACAGGAGGATTGTCCCGATCCCTCAAGAGGATTAGCCTCCGTCGAAGCGATATTCATTGCCTACCATATTCTGGGCAGGGACACCTCCGGACTTTTAAACGGCTATCATTGGAAAAAAGAGTTTTTAGAAATGAACGGTTTTTCCGAATAAAACGGTCGCAAAATAATTGATCCTAATCCGGTTTCTATAGTAAGATAGTCCTTCTTACTATTCATCAATTCATGGCGATCCTTCTCGTGTAGTACCGCCTCGTTTTTAAAAAGGAACATCATGTCGGACTATTATAAAAGATCTGTGGAACTTCATAAAAATACGCGCGGTAAATGGCAAATCAAAGCAAAAGTGCCTCTACAAAATCGCGATGACCTCTCCCTCGCCTATACTCCGGGTGTCGCCGCTGTCTGTGAAGAAATTGTCCAAGATAAAAATGCTGTCTACTCACTGACTATGAAAGGGAACTCCGTAGCCGTAGTTTCCGACGGATCTGCCGTATTGGGATTAGGTGACATAGGTCCGGAAGCGGCCCTCCCTGTCATGGAAGGAAAAGCGATCCTCTTCAAAGAATTTGCAGGGATAGACGGAGTCCCTATTGTCATCAATGCCACCGGTCCCGAAGAAATTATCGCTTTTGTGAAAGCCTTAGCTCCCGGATTCGGCGGAATCAATCTGGAAGATATCAAAGCGCCTAAATGCTTCGAAATAGAAGATGCTCTTCAGGATATCGGAATTCCGGTATTTCATGACGACCAACACGGAACGGCTATCGTCCTTTTAGCTGCCCTCCTCAACGCGTCTAAGGTCACGGGAAAACCGCTACAGGAAATGACGGTCGTCATCAACGGTGCAGGCGCCGCAGGGGCCGCCATCGCAAAATTACTTTGCTGCATAGGTCACGAATCGGATCGGTGCACTCCCGTAAAAAAAGTCTACCTCTGCGATACAAAAGGGGTCATCTCCAAAGAACGGCAAGACCTACACCCCTATAAAAAAGAACTTCTCACCTTCACTAATCCGGATAATCGAACAGGGACAATTTTCGATATCCTAGAAAACGCAGATGTATTCATCGGTGTCTCCGTAGGAAATCTACTCACCGCCGAAAATATCAGAAAAATGAACAAAAATTCTATCATCTTCGCCATGGCAAATCCTATCCCGGAAATCATGCCGGAACAGGCACACGCTGCCGGCGCAGCAATCGTAGGCACCGGAAGAAGCGACTTCCCCAATCAGGTCAACAATGTCCTGGCTTTTCCCGGAATATTTTTAGGAGCCCTCGAAGTAAAAGCAAAAAAAATTACGCCGGCTATGAAAATAGCGGCAGCCTACGCTTTAGCTGATTGCATACCCGATCCCACACCAACCTCTATACTGCCCAATCCTTTGGACAGAACAGTCGCCTATCACGTAGCCAAAGCCGTTAAAGAGGCGTATCTACAGGAAATTAAAAAGAATTGAATTCGCGCAGCGTTTGGAGTGCGGTGACTTGTCACCGCTTTGCCCTCGCATCGACTTGTCGATGCGTTTTTAAAATTGTATAGACTAATTTGCGAACGAATTTCCGAATATCTCCTAACACAAAACAACGCTTAAAACGCCTCGACAAGTCGAGTCGAGGGCAAAGCGGTGACGAGTCACCGCACTCCAAACGCTGCGCGAATTCAATTCTTCGTTTGTAATTAACAGATTATCAAGGATTTCCGTAGACGGTATGTTTTTCTTCCGGTGAGGTTTCATTTTCTATATAGAAGATTACAATAACCGGTTGTGACGATTCACATGTTATTCCCTTGTCTCGAAGGAAAGTATCATTTTTAGGATCCTCGGAAATGTGCACGTAAGTAGGCGTTTTATTCAATGTATCCCTAAATGCCCCTTCTTCCACAAGATAGGTGATGAGCTCTTTTTTTCTCAGAAATTTTTTCTCAAATTTAGGATCATTTTTATCAATAGAAGGCAATGCAAGAGTGTATTCTAAAGCGGTTTTGCCGGCCCATTTTGTATGGATATCGAAACCTTTATCTTTAAAGTTTTTTAGAATGACTGTAGGTATAGGACTACACTTAAATAAATGTTCCGGTTTATAAAACCTCATAAGATTCTGAAGAGGTGCAACACTCAATAAGACTTTTAAAAAGCCGGCATCTTCTTTCACTTCGGCTTGTTTTACTATGGCAGCCTGGCAGTCATTATTTGTATAAAACAGAGTTTGAATTGTACTTCCCGATTTTAATAGAGAGAGATATACTTTTTTAGCAAATTCGTAATCGGAATACTTAAGCAAGTATCTTACTATTAGATTCATATATTTTCGATTTGGTTGAAATGGTTGCTCCGAAAGGAAATCGATAACTTTCTCGTTAGCTGTTTGAACAGCCTTCAATGAGTATTTTTGCAACAGTTCATTTTTCTGATTCGGGGATGTATTGATTTTTTTTTCAAGGAGAAAAATAAATTTATCCGGGTCTGTCTTGAAAAAGTGATCCAAGAGTTCTGTTTCTTTACGGGCCAATTGTCTATTTACAAAAGGCATAAAAAAAATGTGCCGGAAAATAAAATCGATCAGTTTAATGAGAAAAAAACTATTTTTACCGGCTTTTTGATGAATTTCCTTCACTTTTTCTTTTAACATAATCAACGTTGCACAATTTTTATAAAGATCGTCTGCAGATCCTGAAAAAATATTAGTATCTTGGAGAATATATTGGGTTCTATGTAATGTATTTTCTCCGATCATCCGGTATCTAGTCTTTTGAATCGAAAATATTTCATGAAACGGTTGCTCTTTGTTCTTCCAATTTACGTGTAAATATCCCGACATAAATATCCTTTATTTATTAGATAATAATTAATTCGTATTATAATTAATAAATATTAAGATATTGTTAATTAATTGATGTGTTGAAGTTGTTTTCTATATTTTTAAAAAATTGCGAGTTTTTTATATATTCTTGAGTAGGAAAGCTCCCGTTTTTGTATCGGTTTATCAAATCCGCACAAAGAGCTTCTCCGCCTTCCGGTGTTCTATTCATATAGAGCAGGCTGACCTTTTGAAGCAGTAGAATCAGTTCTTTTATATATCCTTCGAATATAGGAATTTTACTTTCTTCAGGCAATTTTTCTATCACATGTGCTGTATGTTCCAATGTTGACAAAAAGTAATTGTATGCCTTTGCAGGCTCGCTCCGTGGTATTGACATTATGTTTTCCTCAGGATGTTATTTACATCTTCAAAAAATCGGAGATCTTTCATATTTTCCTGAGTAAGAGCTATGCCGTTTTCATAAAGCTGAGTGACTTTCCGTACAAATTCTTTTCTACCCTTAAGAGGTAAATGGGTGTTTAACGTACAAGCTATCTTATAGATAGTGGGTAGCGGTTTTAAAATATCGGTTAGATTTTTGAATTTTGAAAAGCTCCATAAATCGTAGTTTGGACCGGAAACGGAAGACATTAGGCGGTTCTCCTGATTGCGAATTTCAGTTATATATTGTCTGATGTCAATTACCGGAGCAGTCTATGTATTTTTTTTCGGGATGTCAAGAAATTTCAGGTCATGTGTAAGAGGCAAAAAATTCAGGATTCAATTTTTTCCGGATTTCTTTATCTCTTCGAGTAACCCTTCACAGGAGTCTTTGAGGATATCCAGAACAAGATTGAAAGCCAAATGATTGCCATAGTACGGATCGGGAATATCCTGATTCAGATAGCTTTTACTGTAGGCTGTCATCAAATGTACTTTTGCTTTGTGAGACGGTGTTTTGGCTAAGTGAAAAAGATTTTCAAGGATATCGTTGTCAGCCGCTAAAATATAATCGGAGTCTTCAAACAATCCCGATTCAAATTGTTTCGCCCGACTCGATAAAATGATATTTCGTTCCGATGCCGCCTTTCTCATTCGTAAATCGGGCAATTGTCCCAAATGCCAATCGCCGATTCCGCAGCCGATGACCTCGATGTCTAAAGACTCGGATTGAAGCGAAAGCAAATGCTTCATGACCCCTTCCGCTGCAGGAGAGCGGCATATGTTGCCTAAGCACACAAAAACAATTTTTATCATAAAAATTCTCTAAGCCATCGGCCGGACATTTGCCGCACAGCGAAATCCGTATGTTCCGTTTACAGTTCCCGGATTATTTCTGTGACGTCTGGAGCACAGAAGATCGTCCTTTAAACTTTTCCAGCAGCCGCCTCTGAGTACCCGATATACACCCTGAAGAGGTCCCTGAGGGTTATCCGGTTCCTGTATCGAAGCTTCATAGTAATTATATCCGTACCAATCGAGGCACCATTCGTAGACATTTCCCGGCATATCGTATAAGCCGTATCCGTTGGGCGCATAGCTCATGACCGGAGTGGTGTCGGAGCTAAAAAAGTTGGCCTGATTTTTTTCAATGTCATCACCTGTAGGATAGCGAGCCGATTCATTGCCCCCTTTCGAAGCCACTTCCCATTCCGCTTCTGTAGGAAGACGTTTGCCGATCCATTTTGCGTAGGCCGTGGCGCCGTACCAGGTGACTCCGACGACCGGGTGTTTGGAATATCCGGATTCAATATTGATTTTTCCGGCGCTTCGTTTGATTCTCGAGTCTTTTAAGCGGATGACATCGTTATGATTCCCGTCTTTTTCTCCGCCGAGCGCTTCTAAGAAGCGGACAAATTGCTCGTTTGTGACGGGGTGGAGGTCGAGGGCAAAACTATCGATAAAAATCTGATGACAAGGCATGCCGTCCCGATTTCCCGTAGAACTTCCCCGTAAAAAATTTCCCCCTTTTATCACGATCATTTCGGTGAGTATGGGGCGGATATCTTTTATCTCTTTCTCCTCCGGAACGTAGTGAGTGACGGTGCTTTCTAAAGAAAAGATGGCGCCCGGATCGGGATCGGTAACGGGACGTTCTATTTTGGCATTTCCTATTACAGGCTGCAGATTATTGTCATGAAAAACAGGCGGGGCAGTAGCAGCGGGTGTAGGCGAATGATGTTCTTCCCCGTAGCTTTGCAGATGCGCTTCTACAAGTTGAAGTTGCTCTATAGGTTCCGCTATTTTATGTGCGGCAAGCAGCGCTTCTGCCGTGGCATGGGGGACGGCGGCTTCCGGTTTTTCTTTTTGTAAGACCTGTGGGATAGATTCGGCATTGGCCTGAAAAAAAGAGGAGGCCGGAGCTTCCGAAACTGCCGTAATCTTTTTTTCGGGTAAAACAGGTACAGATACTGTTTGGCTGACACTCCGGAGAACAGGAATGAGTTTGTCGGCACGTGTTTCCGGATCGTTTGCCAAACAACATTTGATCATATTATCCCAATTCAGACGGAAATCAGGGGCACATTTAGAGGGAAGATCAAAATGCCCTTCGGGGAATTTACCGCAAATCAGATAATAAGCGAGAATGCCGAAAGCATAGACATCAGGTTTATGTCCGCTCGATAATTTATGCGGTACAAATTTTTGTTCGGGAGCTAAAAAGGCAAATGTCTGTAAAAAAGAGGCGTGGAGCGGATGCAGTTTTTCTTCCTGAATAGGTGGGTTAGGATATTCGGTTTCATCGGACCCCGAAAAAGCGCCGGATTGGATTTCAAGAGCTTCCGCTACGGCTTGGAAGGTGCGATTGAGAATGGCGCCGGGTCCTATAATGGAGGTCAGTCCGATATCGGACAGAAATACATTGATTCCCGAAGATTTTTTGCTGATAAGAATATTATTTAATTTTAGGGATCCGTGAATAATCGATTGATCGCCGAATTTGATGCTATGAATGTAATCGAGGGCTGACGCGACCTGTTCCAATAAATGAAGCACCTCATTTTCGTTGAGCTTTCTTCCTTGGGACATAATATACTGCGCCAGATTTACCGTTTCGCCTGTCTGATCGACAATGCAGTCGGTGACAAGAAAATAGATTCCGTTAAAACCGGAAATATTGTGTACTTTTACAATATTCGGGTGTTCGAGCTTGGCAATTTGGGCGACGGTTTCTTCAAATCTCCGGATAAACGCTCTATCACCGGCAAGCTCTTCAGGGAAAACTTTGAGTGCAAATTGTTTTTTCATAAAACGATGTTCGGCCAGGAATACTTTTCCTAACGGGCCCCGGCCTATCTGTTTGATCACATTATAGTCGCCAAGTATCCTGGAATTTTGCATCGTTTCTTCCTCATTGATCCCGAAAAATCGGATTCGGGATATTCATAAATTTTACTTTCCGGACTCCTTCTCATCAATACAACAGAATATTATTAGAGGAGATTTTCTGCAAGCAAGTGTCACTCGGACGGACCGATAAATTTTCCTTGCTTGTGTGTTTTCTTATTTTTTGGTAATCTGTATCACAGTAAACATTCAATTCTCAATATACATTGACGGGAAATATATGGATAGACGGACTTTACTTTTTGTTGTGACCCTTAGCATTTCTCTTATGCTTGTAAATACTTTTTTTGAATATCGCAATAGAGATGCTTTGACCGAACGGGTGCAGCAGGAGGCGGCGAAGAAAAAACGGGAAATTCAACAACTTGAATCTTTCATAAACGAACACTCTTTAACGCGTGAAGATCTTCCGCTTTTTAAGATTTATTCGAACGAGGCTCTTTCCGAACCTTTGCATGACGGAATAGCCGTTGATGATAAAATTTTGACCCTTTCTCTTTCGGAAACTCCTCCGCAGGATGTCTTTGCAAAAGCAGACGGGAAAACGGAAAAATTCACCCTTACCTCTACTCCGAAAGGAATAGGAAAACCTCTTCTATACGGAAAAACTGCCGGCGGCTCTCTCCGGATCGCTTCTCTTCCGGATTTCGGCAGATTCGATGTCGTTGTCGTTCCGTTAGATACGCAAGACAATAACGGATTGATAGGATCCGTTGCGGAATACACAGACGGCCATCTTTCCATACCGGCCCTCGAACTGGCAGCGCTACAGGCAAAACCGGGCGACAATATAACCGAGCCCAATTTCGATAACGGAGTGGTTTTATACAAAACCGGAGACCATTACCTCCCCGTCGGCCTCTATTCCGCCGCAAGAAAACGGTTGGTCTCTCTCAAAGACTTTAAAGAAATTCCGATCGATGCCATTAAAACAGCTACCAAAGATGTAAAATCCGGTTCGGGATCGGAAAAACCGGCCGAAATGTTTTATGTCCTCGAAAATGACTACCAACAACTTGTTTTTTCCAATTACGGCGGAGCTGTTTCCGAAATCAATTTACCTTTTCAATCGGAATCGGATGAAAAAAGTGTCGTAAAAGAAATCGGATTCGACCGAAATATGGTGGAAGACCACCCCTATAATGCTGTATTTCCGGCTCATGCGTACTATACTCCGGGTTCCGACCTGAACTCCATGACGGAACATGATCGCGGTGCAGAAGGGGGATACTATCCGCTCATACGCAGAGATCTGATCGAATCTAAACCGGGAAAAAGTGTCAAAATTTCTCCGGCAAACTACGCATTCAACGTTGTATCCGAATATCCCGAATTGGGAGAATCTGTCTATGAAGTCAAATATTTCGATAAAAATAAAATCGTATTTGAACTGGCAGGTGACAGAAGGCGCATAACCAAAACATACACAATCAATAATGAAGATGCTCCCTACGTCCTCGATATGACGGTAAAAGTAGAAGGGGACGGTCGCGGACTTTGGCTTACCTCCGGGGTTCCGGAAGTAGAGCTGATTTCAGGGGCTTTCTCGCCGGCACTTAAATACAGAATCACAAGAGACAATAAATCGGAAGTCAAGCTGATTGATCTGCCTACAGAAAATACGGTTGTCACCTCGTCTCACCCGGATTGGGTGTGCAATTCAAACGGATTTTTCGGAATCATTTTGGACCCTTTAACAGAAATTGATTCGGGCTATCGTGCTGAATACATAGCGGGAAATCTTGTCCCGACGCGTCTGGTTGAAGTGGAACAGGAAAGAGAACGTTTCAATGCAAAAGAATTTCCGGGATACCAAATTAAAGTTCCTCTTCGCTCAAAAGGGGGAACCATGAAATTCCGTGTGTTTGCCGGACCTTTTTCCACTCCGATTCTCAAACAGGTCGACAGTATTTATGCAGATGCAAGCACGGGATATAATCCGGATTACATCGCCTGTCAGACTTTCCACGGCTGGTTTTCTTTTATCTCCGAGCCTTTTGCGAAGTTTCTGTTTTTGTTGATGAATTTCTTTCATACGATCACCGGATCATGGGCCTTCTCCATCGTTCTTTTGACTATTGCCCTCCGTTTAATGCTCTATCCGCTAAACGCTTGGTCCACCAAGTCGATGCTGAAAACGCAACAGATCATGCCGAAAATTCAGGCAATACAGGAAAAATATAAGAACGATCCGAAAAAAGCTCAGGTAGAAATCATGAATTTCTATCGCGATCAGGGAATCAATCCTCTTTCCGGGATTACAGGGGGATGCTTTCCTCTCCTGATTCAAATGCCTTTTCTGATCGGGATGTTCGATTTGTTAAAATCATCCTTCCAATTGCGCGGTGCCCCTTTTATTCCGGGTTGGATCGATGACCTGTCAGCTCCGGATGTCCTTTTCAGTTGGAAAACATCTCTCCCGCTGATAGGAAATCAATTCCATCTGCTCCCTATCATTTTGGGATTCATTATGTTTTTTCAGCCGAGAATGATGTCTCCTCTGCCGGCGGATAAAAGCGAATGGTCGGAACAACAACGGCAGCAAAGGGCTATGGGAAATATCATGGCTGTAATGTTTACTTGGCTTTTTTATAACTTTCCTTCAGGATTGAATATATATTGGGCCTCTTCTATGCTGTTGGGAATGCTTCAGCAGTGGTGGAACAAAAGAAATATGAAGCCGGAAGCTCAGGTAGAAATTCTCCCTCCGAAAAAAGGGGGAGCGCGCAGTCGATAAATCCTGATTACACCGTATTCCTTTGCCAAGCCTCAGGAATACGGTACGGAACGATTACCCTAACAATTCTACCGCGCGAAAAGTTTTTCGAAATTGCGAATGTGGTGCTATGAAAACGTGGGAAAATTTCCTGACTATCCAAGACATTGAACTTGGGAAAGAAACTGTAAATAAATGGCTTCGTCCGTTAAAAATTGTCCGGTTCGACGCCGGTAATTTATACTTAGAAGCAAAAGATTCTTTCCAGATTTTATGGTTCGAAGAGCATATTCGTCCGAAAATAAAAACACGCTTTCTCAGCGGAAACAATAAACCGATTAAAGTCCATCTCACCGTCGAACATTCCGCTAAAGTCGGCCCCACTCAGAATTCTACAACTCCTGCCCCGGCACCACCGTTCAAAATGAATTTCGATGTGGTGAATCCATACTGCAAATTCGAAAATTTTATTGTCACGGAAGGCAACGAACTTGCGTTTAAAGTACTGGCGGAATGTGCCGGCTACCGACACGAAAATAAATCGTACGATAAAGAATTCCCTTTAGAACCTTATTTTAATCCGATCTATATTTTTGGCGATAAAGGGACGGGAAAAACGCATTTACTCATGGCAACGGCTGCAGGATTGAGAAGAAGGGGATTAAACGTCCTGTATGTTCGCTCCGAAACATTCACTGAACATGTGGTGACCGCCATCCGGGCGGGAGAAATGAGTCGATTCAGACAGGCATACAGAAATGTAGATGCTCTGCTGATCGATAATGTACACGGATTTTCCAGAAAAGGTGCTACGCAGGAAGAGCTTTTTCATACGTTCAACACTCTTCATCTCCTGCGAAAACCTATTATTATGGCAGCCGATTGCGCTCCCAATGAACTAAAGCATGTAGAACCAAGACTTGTCAGCCGTTTTGAATGGGGAATCGCTCCGGAACTAAAACCTTACACAAAAAGCGAAATCACAAAAATTATTGTACTGAAATCGGAATTTTTAAAATTCAATTTACGTCCGGCTATCGCAGACTTCCTTACAGAAACTTTTCAAGATACAATTTTAGGAACGCGAGCCCTCGAAGCTCTCATTCTTCGCTCCCATCTGAATAATAAAACTCCGCATTTCAGCGCGACAACTCTGACCGTTCCCATAGTAAAAAATACTTTAAAAGATTTAATCGCTGAAAAAGAACAAAAAGCTCTCACCTCTCAAAAAATTATTAAGTCGATTGCCGAACATTACGGAATCACCACAGAAGATATTTTAGGGAAATCGCAAACGCGCGATTGTGCTTTACCAAGAAAATTGGCGATGTTTATTATCCGCGAAAAACTCAATATTTCTTTTGTTAAAATAGGGGAC